>Ga0207992_1000325_pt1 | contig 25239 bp, 16 predicted proteins | sample ETN02SmetaG_FD_185788 | JGI IMG/M metagenome (GOLD analysis project Ga0207992, IMG submission 185788) | Marine microbial and viral communities from oxygen minimum zone, Eastern Pacific Ocean - ETNP2014F10-02SV255 (SPAdes) (version 2) | ecosystem: Environmental > Aquatic > Marine > Oceanic ...
CAGCAAAATGGTTCTTCCTCTTTAAGTATATGAAGATCTTTTCTTAATTCAGGAGAAAGCAGAATCCTGCATTCAAGACTGACTATTTTTTCCGGACACGCAGATTCACACAATCCGCACTGCACACACAAATTCTCCTGAAAATTTAATCGTGGGTGTTCACCACCTGCAGTGAGAGCAGAGGTGGGACAGATTGAGGCACATGACAAACAAAGTGTGCATGATTTTAAGTTAATCTTAACCTGACCGAAAGATGAATCCGATGGTAATTCTATCATTTCCTGAGGTTCCGGAGAACACTCGTAGAGATGGTCAAGAGCATAAAACAAAGCCTTCCTTTTATCACTCAAGGCAAAATATGTAGCTTCAGCAATTTTAGGCATAGCTTTTGTTTTTTCCAGTAAAACGTCTGTCAGATCTGATTTTCTACCTATCCAGCTGATACAAGTTTCCGCAAATCCAAGTCCCTGCAAAATAAGCTGTGCTATTTTAATCTGCTTGTGGATCATATTTTCTACACTCTCCGGGATTAAATGAGAGTCAAGCAGCAGCACTTTCTTTGCACCAAAAGCAAGTGCTGAAAGCCAAATTTCCAAACCGACACTGCCTACTTCTTCGACTTCAATGGAGAGGATATTTCCGGGCAGAGAGTCAATAATATGTTTAATTCTCTCAGCACCTGCTTCTTCACCGTAGAATAAAAGCCATGGTTCTTCACCTCCGGAATTAAGAAATGCCGTCAGCAAAGTGCGAATCCGATTTGCCATATCTTCCGGACGCGGAAAAACATATTTGAGCGCACCTGTCGGACACACTGTGGCACAAACACCTCCACCCTGACAGAGATAATTATCAACATCTATTGCTTCTCCCTTAGAAGTAATGGCAAGGGTTGGACAAGCTTCCAGACAGCGCTGGCAACCTGTTCGTTCACTTTTGTTGTGAGCACAGATATTAGCATCGTATTGAATAAAAACTGGTTTTTCAAATTCTCCAATCTGTTCAGGCAAAACTTCAAGTGCCTTGCTCAAAAGAGTTTCATCGCCTTCAGGAGCACAATAACCGAGCGGTTTTGTGTCTGCACCTGACAATGAAGGTGTATTCAAATCAAGAATTAAATCAAAATTTTCACGATTGCTGTCCACCACCTGCGCAATGTTCATATTACCCTGTGGGGTTTCCAGCGTGACTGTGAAATTTCCTAGATATCCGCTTATTTTGACTTCTAGGTTTTGACTGTAAATCACTTTTATGCCGTCAAAATCTTCCTCATCTCCACGTCCAATACGCAAAACACTTGTCCTCAGCGGACTTTCTTTCAGACTTGTGAGTGCCTGCATGATTGGAGTTTCGTCCTTACCAATGATGAGTAGGTTTCCGCTCGACAACAGTGGGACCACTGAGGTTGGTTCTACTGAAACTTCTTCTACCGCAGCAAATGCTTTTTCACGTGCCTCCACATTTTCCTCCATTTCTCCCATTTCTTTCGCTCTCTTTTCCAATTTTGTTTTTTGTTTTAATTTCATTTCCTGAGTGATCACATTACCTAAAGGAGCAAAACTAGTATAATCCTCATCATAATCATCAAGTCCGTCAGTGATGTTAAATTCCGCACCTGAAAATAATTTTCGCAAAGCAAGTTTCCTGATCGACTCACTTACTTCCGGAGACATAAACTGTGTGTAATCAGATTCTGAGCCAAGGTCTTCCAACGCGGTCAGTTCAGACTCATCCGTAGTTTTGAGATCCGTCTCATTAAACTCTTTTCCTGTTTCGGTTTCTTGTACCTCTATAGACTCCGCATCTTTTTGTTCCACTTCCGGATTTTCTACTTCCATTTTTTCCTGCCGGACTTTTTCCAGACGTTCATCCCAGCGATTTGCGAGCTTTTGTTTTTTCACGCTTTTCTTTTACGTTTATATTTCTTTTCCGGAACATAATTTTCGAGCACAAAACCTTCTATCCAACGGTATATGTCTGGTGCCATTGCTGCTGAAAAAACCTGATCGTCACTTTCCTGATATGCATTTGCTTCATCAAAACTTGCTGTTACCACAAACGGTTCAGGCAGGTTCAAGACTTCATTTGCACGGCTGATTACAAAAATCAACGGATTATCAGACATTAAATTGTAGTAGTAACTTTCACATTCGTCTGCATACAAACCCAGCGGTAGTCCTGACCAAAGATACTGTTCTATATCTGCATCCGCAACAACACGTTCAAAGTGCTTTAACTCCGGATCATTACGACTGTCTATCATCACACCCAACGCTTTCCAGCTGGCATCAGTCCACGGATTATTGGTAATTTCCTGCCTTTGCATCATTACCGTCACCTGAAATTTGCTGTATTTTTCGGGGATATCTTGAAAATCATTCATAACATTTTGTATCAAATCCATTCACTTTTAGTAGGCAAACAAATTATCACAGAATTGTGCCTTAATCAATCAGACAGCCAATGTTCACCTAAAATACTATAGCAGAGCAATTCTGCAAATTCAAAAAAGCGGCTGAAGATGAGAAGCACTTCTGTCAGGTAAAAAAATTTAGACTAAAGGGAGAATCATTTTTTCAACACAAAAAAAGCATTTGCACCAGTGCAGAAATTTGTCTGGTTCTGAATATGATAAACAAAAACGACTGTTTTACCACCGATCATTTCCGCAAACTCAAAGCGCCACTCGTCGGTTTTTTGTTGAAATTCACGCTGAAGAACCTTAAATCTTTGCATTTCCCTGAGCAAAACATATGCTGCTGCAGGGTGCTGTTCCGACTCCAGAGAACTTCCGTAAATTCCGGATACTCTGTATGCGGTTTCTTGATTAACAGCTCTTTCACAAAGATTCTCCTGCTTCTCTGCTGATTCTGCTGCCTGGACAAAAGTTCCTACAAACAAACATAAAACCCTAAATAACAGTCGCATCATTCACTTCAATAAAATAGGGCTAACTTTCACCTTCTCGCCTGCCAACTCAATCTGATGAAATGAAGATTGTTGCCCTGGATGAAGCCGTGAGGTAGAAGAGGCAGAATTAAGCAGTAGCAGTTCCGGAGCAGAATCTCTGGATAGCCGATGCTGCCAGTTGCGGTGAATGTGTCCGTGCAGATACAGACGAATGTTTGGATGACGCAAAATCCAGTTCCGGACAGGTACAAGATTGTAGAGTTCGTGAAAATGATCCACCTCCCAGCCTTCAGGAAAAGTCAGTGGATAATGATTAACAACGATAAAACGCGTTTTTCCCGGAAAACTGCTCAGCAGGTTTTCAGTGGCCTGAATTGTACTGCGGCGTACTGTGCCCGAAGCAGTTGACCAGTCGTTCGGATGTGCACTGTCCCAACCTACAATTACCCAGTCCGAGTTTAATTTACGCACATGAATTTCTTCGTCTCCAAAGAATTCTCCAAAATATTGTTTGTAATAATCCTTGTCTCCGCTTTGCTTCACATAACGATCATGGTTTCCCGGAATTATGGTCACACGTTCCGGATCTTTTAGCAGAGGGGCCAGTGTCTCTCTTGCCAGTGAAAATTCTCGTTCCAGTGAAAGTTGAGCTAAATCTCCACTAATCACCAGATGATCCCATTTCATCTGGTTAATTTGCTCTACTAGCAATTTTGCTCTTTGCAGAGGGTATTGTCTGACACGGCGAAAAAACAAATTCCCCATTCCTAAAATTCTTTTAGACTTGCATTCTTGAAAATTTTGCGGATATGTGTGGAAATGCAGGTCAGAAATGTGTATGATGGTTGGGTTCATAAATGTTTATAAATCAGTTACGCCGGTCGTATAATAATTGGCTGTGAAGTCAGGCTTCCGGATTTATTTTTAGTTTTAGCCGTTTTGCAGAAAAAACTTTTTTGAGCAGAATGCCTTTTTATTGTCTTGTTCGCAAGCGTTCTTTTTAATACCGGGGCGCTGACTGGTTTTAATCAATCACTATCTCAGGAGAGGATTAATGGTCCTATTACTTTTTGCATCAGCGTTACTCGGTTTAGGAATAGCGCTTATTTATTATCTCAAAGTATCTAGAATTCCGCTAACACAGGGAATAGAAAACACAGAAGAAGCAGAAAAACTTACAAAAATTCACGGTGCAATTGCCAGAGGCGCAATGGCATTTCTAAAAGCCGAGTACAAGTACATGGTGTACTTCATGGCAGGATTTGGAATTTTGATCGCTCTGCTGATTGATGATCCGCACACACCGGATGTTAATGAAGGGCTTTACACCGCAATCTCATTTCTACTAGGTTGTGTTATTTCAATCCTGTCCGGATTCATCGGGATGCGGATTGCTACTATCGGCAATGCCCGAACAACAACTGCCGCAAAAAATTCCATTGCGGATGCATTTTATGTCGCGCTGAACTCCGGTGCGGTGATGGGTTTTGGCTTAGTCGGCCTGGCAGTTCTCGGACTTGTCGGCATTTACCTGGTGCTTGAGGCACTTCTCCCAGGAATCGAAAAACATATTTTGATGGAAGTCATGGCAGGTTTCGGACTTGGCGGTTCTTCCATCGCACTCTTCGCACGTGTCAGCGGTGGAATATTTACTAAAGCCGCAGACGTAGGTGCCGACCTTGTCGGCAAAGTTGAACAGGGTATTCCGGAAGATGACCCGCGAAATCCCGCTGTGATTGCGGATAATGTTGGAGACAACGTAGGTGATGTCGCCGGAATGGGAGCGGATTTATTTGGTTCCTGTGCAGAAAGTACTTGTGCTGCCTTAGTTATCGGCGCGGTTGCTTTTGCCACTAATCTGGAAGCACTTTTATTCCCCATCTTAATTTCCGCTGTCGGTATTCCTATCAGCCTTGCGACTATGTTCACTGCACGAGTGAAGGAAGAGAAGGATGTTGCACCGGCATTAAAACGATTGTTGATTATCGCAACAGCTCTCAGTGCAGTCGTAATGTATTTTGTTTCTATGTGGGCACTTCCGGAAAGCTTTGAAATCAGCGGTGAGCTTTATACAAATATGGATGTATTTCTGAGCTACTTAACCGGTGCAGTTGCAGGATTGCTTGTTGGTCTGCTGACCGAATACTATACTTCACATGATTTTAAACCGGTACAGGAAGTTGCAAAAGCCTCTGAAACAGGTGCTGCGACCAACATCATTTTCGGGCTTGCTCTCGGTTATCAAAGCGCCGCCGGTTCAATTCTGCTCCTGGCTGCCAGTATTTTTATCCCCTTCACACTTGCTGGAATGTACGGTGTCGCGGTTGCGGCAATCGGTATGTTGAGTACATTGGTGGTTGGTTTGACCATTGACGCTTATGGGCCGGTTGCTGATAATGCCGGTGGAATCGCCGAAATGACAGGCATGGGCGAAAGTATCCGTGACCGTACTGATGTACTGGATTCCGCTGGGAATACCACTGCCGCAATCGGAAAAGGTTTCGCTATTGGATCTGCGATTCTGACTTCCCTTGCGCTTTTTTCCGCATTTTTAACACGGGCCGATCTTCTGGATCCTGAAGCAAATATCATGGACAGCATTAATCTTCTAGATCCACTGGTTTTAACAGGATTGTTTGTAGGCGCAATGCTGCCCTTCCTCTTTTCTGCAATGACCATGAAGTCGGTTGGAAAAGCTGCTTTTGATATGATTGAGGAAGTCCGCAGACAGTTCCGCACAATTCCAGGAATCATGGAAGGAACAGCAGAGCCGGATTATGAAAAATGTGTCGGAATATCCACAGAAGCAGCTCTACGCGAAATGATTGCTCCAGGAATCTTGATCATGGGGACACCGCTTTTGGTGGGTTTCCTGTTCGGAGTGCCTGCTGTAGCAGGTATTTTAGCAGGTTCTCTGGTTTCCGGAGGTGTACTTGCGATTGCATCTGCCAATTCCGGAGGAGCCTGGGACAATGCAAAGAAATACATTGAAAAAGGTAACCTCGGTGGCAAAGGAACAGAGACACATAAAGCGGCGGTTGTAGGCGACACAGTAGGCGATCCTTTCAAAGATACATCAGGACCATCATTAAATATCCTGGTTAAACTTTCGGCTATTCTCAGTTTGGTTTTTGTACCATTTTTTATTCAGTACGGCGGTTTGTTAACCGGCTGATTTTTCTTCCGGCGGACCTGCGGGTCCGCCAATCCGCACTGCTGTTTAACCCTCCTTCTGCTTTTTTTAAAAAATTTCTGTGTCAAATTCAAAGATTTATTTGGATCATAATGCAACTTCTCCATTATTGCCTGAGGTCTCGGCTGCAATGGCTGAGGTGGAACATTTAGCATTTGCCAATCCTTCAAGTCCGCATTGGGCAGGTCGTGACGCACGTATTTTACTTGAAGATTCTAGGGACAAACTAGCTCAAGCTTTGGGCACAAAACCTCAGGAAATATTCTTCACCAGTGGAGGTTCTGAAAGCAACAATACCGTCCTCCGGCAGTTATTAATGACTTCAGGAGAAAAGCATATAATCAGCTCCTCTGTCGAGCATCCTTCTGTACTGGAAACTTGCCGGATTCTTGCTGAACGACAAAATATTCAATTCACAGAACTGGCTGTTGATTCCTCCGGAACTCTAGCTCCGGATGATCTGAGCGCGGCGATCCGTCCGGAAACGGAATTAATTTCACTGATCAGTGCAAATAACGAAACTGGAAAACTTCAGTCAATTGAAGAATTAACTAAAATTACGCAGCAGCAAAAAATTCCTTTTCACACTGACCTCGTACAGGCATTTGGAAAAATCGAATGTGATTTAAGTACATCCGGTATTGATTATGCGACAGCGACTGCACATAAACTCGGCGGACCACGCGGGATTGGATTACTTTATGTCAGAGAGGGCACCCCATTCCAGTCACTGATCAGCGGTGGGAAACAGGAACGTGCACGACGGGCAGGCACTGAAAATGTGACACTGGCAGTAGGTTTTGCAAAAGCCGTTGAATGGTATCTTAAAAATCAGTCCAAACTCAACGAACAGTATTTTAAATACAGACAATCGGTTTTGGAGGAAATAGCAAAACTCGAGAAAATCTTCATTAACACCGATCTGGAAAATAGTTTACCTAACACGCTCAACTTTGGCTGTCATGGAATCAGTGCAGAAAGTTTGTTGATTTCTCTAGATATGGACGGAGTCGCAGTTTCAACCGGATCTGCCTGTTCTTCAGGTGCCATGGAAGCCAGTCACGTGCTCTTAGCCATGGGGATATCACGTGCCGAGGCAAAATCAAGTTTGCGTATCAGTTGGGGTTGGTCGACAAGTTCAGAAGACATTGATTATTTTTGCGCGCGTTTGACTCATCACATTCTGCGTTTACAGGCAAAAAATAAAACCGAAAATCCATGATCCAAATGTGTATTTCTGAGCAAAATATCATGAAATTTTTAAAACATATTTTGCTCGGAGCTTTGTCTGTCAGTCATATTTTTTTGCTGATCGGCAGTTGTGCCAATTCTCTGAATCAGCAAAATTATTTGGAGTGTAAACTAAAAATAGAACAGGACCGTCAAAAAGCACGATCAGGTCAAGCATACAGTTATAAATCACAGTCTTACGAAGAATGCCGTGCACCGGCAGTTTACCGTACTGCAGAAGATTAAACAGCGAAATATTGTTTCTTGATCGTCAAAGTATTTGCGTATTTTTCAAACTCTTGTTAGAGTTGGCGGTCATTAATAAACTTCATCGAGTCAGAAAAATAACTTTTTAACAGACTTGATTAAAAGACAATGAATTACAAAGGAATTAATATGAATAAACAATTCATCTCCGGATTAATTATTCTTGCTCTCGGAACGGTGTTTTCAATGAATGTCTTTGCAGAAGGAGACTTAACGCGTGGAGAAGCAAGTTACAAAGTCTGCGTAGCATGTCATGGTGAAAATGGAGGTGGCAGAAAGATCACAAATGCACCACGTATCGCAGGCCAACAATCCTGGTATTTAACGAGACAACTCAATAATTTCAGACACGGAATCCGCGGATCACACATTAAAGATATTCCCGGAATGCAAATGCGTCCGATGGCTTTGAGCCTCGTTACAGAGCAGGAAGTAGAAGATGTGGTTGCGTACATCGATACGCTGAACGGACGCGGAAAACACACAGGTGTTGCTGGAGATACCGAAGCCGGAAAATTGGCCTACGCGGTGTGTGTCAGCTGTCACGGTGCAAACGGTGAGGGAAATGAGGCATTGAACGCACCGAAAATTGCGGGACTTCCGGACTGGTATGTTGAGAGGCAACTGAATAATTTCAAAAGCGGCATACGTGGAGTTGATGCCAAAGATGTTTACGGCCAACAGATGAGACCCATGGCAATGACTCTTGCCAGCGATGAAGCGGTTCGAAACGTAACAGCTTACATGGCATCTTTAAAAGGAATTTCTATAGAAAAACCAGTTGCAGCAAAATCAAGTAAAGTAGTAACTGTTGTGACAACTCCTGTAAGTGAACCTCTTTATGCACCATGTGCCTCTTGTCACGGTTCTGGAGGAGAAGGCAATCAAAAACTGGGAGCACCGCGTTTGGCTGGTCAAAACGACTGGTATATTGAAAGACAATTGCGTAACTGGCGTGACGGTATCCGTGGTACACATGCTGAAGATGTATACGGAATGCAGATGCGTCCAATGGCGATGACTCTGGCCAACGATGAAGCACTCAATAAAGTAGTAAGATTTATTGGTACACTTAATGGAACCCCTTTGAAACCGACGATTAATGGAAACGCCGAAGCAGGAAAAACAAGTTATATGACTTGTATAGCATGTCACGGTGCAGAAGGAGAGGGTAACAAAGCTCTGAACGCACCAAAAATTGCGGGACTGCCTGATTGGTATATTGCACGGCAACTACACAGTTTCAAAAAAGGACTCCGCGGCAGCCACAAAAAAGACATTTATGGAATGCAGATGCGACCAATGGCAATGACTCTGGCAAATGATGAAGCTATTGATAATGTTGCCTCATACATTTCCACTTTCTCCGCAGGAGTTTCTTCTGCTTCTACTGAAAGTGTTGAAGCAGCACCAGCTTCAACAGTAGCAGTTAATGTTTCAGGATCTGCCGAAAAAGGAAAAACTTCATACGCGGTTTGCGTATCCTGTCACGGGGTGGACGGTGCAGGAAACAAAGCACTGAACGCACCAAGAATTTCCGGACAACAGGAATGGTACGTTGCACGCCAATTAGCTAATTTTAAAGTGGGAATCCGCGGTTCACACAAGGAGGATGTTTACGGTCAGCAAATGCGTCCCATGGCCATGATCCTGGCTAATGAACAGGCGGTTGCTGATGTAGCAGCATATACGAATACGCTGAACAGTGCGCCTGCCGCTTCAACAGTACAAGGTGATGCAGCAGCAGGAAAAGCCGTTTATGGTGTCTGCGCATCCTGTCACGGTACAAATGGTGAGGGCAACAAAGCGTTGAATTCTCCTGCTATTGCCGGCCAGCATGACTGGTATATTGTGAGACAGCTCCAAAATTTTAAAAAGGGGATTCGCGGTAGTGATGCCGGTGATACTTATGGCCAGCAAATGAGCCCGATGGCCATGACTCTTGTAGATGACACAACAATAAATAATGTAGCAGCCTACATTTCCACCCTCAAATAACACACCATCTCGGGGAACCACTTTTTATGGTTCCCCGTGCTCTTCCGCCTTTCCCTTTATTTGCGGACTGCTCTTTTCATTATTTGTACTGTCGAATTGTTTTATGAATAGTTCAAATGTCTTAAAGTTTTTTGTTGCCTCTTTAGAGAATAAATGTTATAAATTTTCAGGGGGTACAAATAGGAGACTTTAGTGTACAGTATAGTTTTATAGATAACTTCAAGTTACCTGAAGCTTCACGAATACTCTCTTACTTTTCATAAAAAAGGAATTAGAATGAAAAAACTGTTTGTTTTAGGAATTACATCAGTTCTCGGAATTATGTTTGTATTTAATGCACACGCTGGCGGCGACGCGGCAAAAGGTAAAGCAGCATATGCTGTTTGCCTTGCCTGTCATGGCGCAGACGGAATGGGTAACAAAGCACTCAATGCCCCTGCTATTGCGGGTCAATCCACATGGTACCTGGAACGACAACTGAAAAATTTCAAAAAAGGTATGCGCGGCGCAAATCCAAAAGATACATACGGAATGCAAATGCGTCCAATGGCTTTAACTTTGCCGACAGATCAAGCAATTGCTGATATGGCAGCCTATGTGGCAAGTATGCCTTCAAAGCAAGTCTCTTCAACCTTGAAAGGTGACGTAGATGCTGGTAAAAAAGCATATATGCTATGTCAATCCTGTCATGGACCTGCCGGTGGGGGAAACGCTGCTCTAAACTCCCCAAAGTTGTCAGGACAACATGACTGGTATCTGGTACGTCAAATTAAAAACTTCAAAGCCGGAGTACGCGGTACAAAAGCCGGAGATACTTATGGAGCGCAAATGCGTCCAATGGCAATGGCATTAGCAAATGAGGAAACTATCAATAATGTAGCAGCGTACATTGCCACATTCAAATAACAATATTCTACCTTCCTTCTTCAAGGGCTCCTGTTTAGCAGGAGCCTTTTTCATTCCTGCAACTTGTTTCCTGCTCTCATGCAGAGACCTGGAAATCTTTCATAGCAGATAAAATTAGTGTGCAGATTTTTTTAGAAAAGCGAGTAAATACTACTTCTAAGGGAAGAGCTTTAGTGCTTTCCGCAGCATTGTTTTTAGTCCTGCTCATAAGTTGGTTCTTTTTTTTAGCGGTCGGCATCGACCCCCTAGCAGCATACAATATTATCGGCGAGGAAATTTTCCTTACAAGTTACGGCTGGCAGGATCTGATGGTCAAAATGACGCCTTTGTTGTTTACAGGTCTGGCAGTAGCTCTTGCCGCCCAAATGCGTCAGTGGAACATCGGAGCAGAAGGTCAGTTTCACATGGGAACTTTTGCCATGACATGGTTCGCTTTACACTTCGACGATAAGGTCCCTGGGAGCATGCTGATAATTATCATGCTTATAATGGCGGCTATTGGCGGTGGATTGTGGGGCTGCATTCCGGGATTTCTGAAAGCCAAATTCGGTGTAAATGAAATCATCACTTCTCTCTTGCTCAATTATGTAGCTGCTGCGTGGATTGACCATTTATTGTTTGGAGCGTGGCGTGATCCTGGAAGTAACAACTTTCCAATTACCAGAGAATTCTCAGTAGCTTCACAACTCCCTACCTTTGGTAACACATCAGTACATGCCGGACTGATTCTAGCCTTTATTTTTGTGGTAATTACAGCTTGGATTTTGTGGAAAACGCAGCTTGGATTTAAAATCAGGCTTACCGGAGACAACCCAGAAGCGGCACGTTACGCGGGAGTTAATATTCGTACCTTGACCATCCTGATCTTTGTCGCAAGTGGAGCCATTGCCGGCATCGCCGGATTCAGCGAAGTAACAGGAATTCATTACCGACTGCAGCAAAACATTTCTATTGGTTATGGTTATACCGGTATCATTATTGCCTGGCTTGCGAAAAATCATCCGCTGGGTGTAATTATCAGCGCTTTTTTTATGTCCATTATTTTTGTCAGTGCAGAAGTCCTGCAAATAGAATATGGTCTACCGATTTCAATTGTTTTTCTTTATCAGGGTATAATTTTGTTTACAGTATTGGGTACAGATATTTTTACCGAATACCGTTTGCGGATAACACGTTTTTTAGTTTAGGCAAAATAAATGAAAACTAGTTAACAAAATATTTATGGAATTTTTCATACAAATACTAATTGCCGCTGTTGGGATGGGCACCCCTTTGTTATTTGCCACACTTGGTGGAGTGATAAGTGAAAGAGCTGGAGTGATAAATCTCGGAATGGAAGGACTGATGCTCATCGGTGCGCTGGTTGCTTTTGTAGTCATGTTGAATACCGGGAATTACTTTTATTCAGTAGTTGCTGCTGCCCTTGCTTCCGGGACCGTATCAATGATTCACGGAATTGTCTGTTTAATGCTGCGCGCAAGTCAGATTGCTTCAGGCTTAGCAATGACTTTTTTCGGTGCGGGACTCAGTGGATTATTGGGAGACAAACTTACAGGTGAAACAGTAGAACCTCTTACTCGTATTCCAATACCTGGACTGAACGCCATTCCCATTCTAGGCCGAGCACTTTTTAATCAGGATTTACTCGTATATTTTTCATATCTTTGTGTGGCACTTTCATGGTGGATGCTTTTCAAAACACGATTAGGATTAAACATACGTTCAATGGGAGAAGCACCAGAGGTTTGTGATTCACTAGGACTTTCTGTTTTGAGGTATCGTTTTTTTGCTGTTGTTGGCGGTGGAATGTTGATCGGAGTTGGAGGTGCATATTTTCCGCTTGCATTAACTCCGTTTTGGGTAGATGGTATTACTGCAGGAAGGGGATGGATTGCTGTTGCCTTGGTCATTTTTGCTTTTTGGGATCCGGTTAAGGCATTGGGGGGAGCTTACCTTTTTGGTCTTGCACTGGCTCTGGAACTTCGTCTGCAAATCCTGGGTATAGAAATTTCACCCTATTTTTTGAAAATGTTACCATATGTTTTAACTATACTGGTGTTAACTTTAGTGACCATCAGGCATAAACGTCTTGGGATCCAAGTTATGCCTCTCGCACTTGGGAACGTTTTTTTTAGAGGTGAAAAACATTGATTTTTTGTGAGGGATCTACCAGCGGGTTGGTTGACTTTGTAACCAGCCAATTTGTGGCTAAATCATTCTTTATATAAAAACAAAGACTTAGACAAATCAGAAAAATCAAAGTTAAATTTTATATTATTCCCCTGCAGTCTGAAATTAAAGGAACCATATTTTGGTTGAAATATTTAAAAAAAATATGGATCATTTAATGTCTGTTTTTTTCGAACTTAAGAAGAAATAGTTCGCAATCCAGAAAAGGGGGGATTCCCTGCTGCCAAGCATCAATGAATGGCAGCTTTAATATAGGTTCTAGTTGCGAACCTATTAATCTATTACTCTAAATAAGGAGGAAATATGAATAAATTAATTTCATTAATGGTAGCAGTTTTAATGTCTGCAATATTTAGTTCAAGTGCCTTCGCTTTACCATCAGTTGGTTATGTCCTTGTAGGCCCAAAAAACGATGGTGGATGGTCAATGCGGCATTACCAAGGATTTGAATCCTTAAAGAAGCATGGATATAAGGTATCTGGTGTTGAAATGGTGCCAGAAGCCGAATCTTCAAAAGTATTTACCAAACTTGCGCGGAAACACGATATTGTCTTTGCAACCTCATTTGGGTATATGGACCCAATGGTTAAGGCTGCAAGCAAATCACCAGATACAATATTTTTGCACGCTACGGGTTACAAGGGAAACGACAAAAACATGGACAATTACGTCTGTCACTCATTTCAAGCTCGTTACCTAACTGGAATAGCAGCTGGTATGTTAACCAAGACTGGTAAAATTGGAGTAGTTGGATCTCATCCAATTCCTGAGATTATCCGTAATATTAATGCAATTGCACTTGGGGCACAGACAGTAAGGCCAGACATTAAAGTTCAAATTGTCTGGATCAATTCATGGTTTGATCCACCTAAAGACATGGATGCAGCTAAAGCTCTTCTTGATGACGGGAATGACATCCTGTACACAACGACTGATTCACCCAGTGTAGTTACTCTTGCACAAACCTCATGGAAGCAAAACGGTAAAGAGGTGTGGAGTATGGGTAATGATGCTCCTATGGGAAGTAACGGACCAGATCGATACATCACAGGTATGATGTTCAACTGGAATGTTCTATACAAACATATCGTTGACCAACTCGCAGCTGGTAAACTCAAAATGAATCAGAGGTGGAATTGGGGTTTGAAAGAAAATTGTGTAGGACTATCACCATGGGGCAAAAATGTTCCAGGTAGTGTGGTTAACAAAGTTGAAACTGTCAAAATGGAATGGATAAATGACAATATGGATGAGTGGTATCCTTTTTCTCAAGGCATTACGAAAAAGGATGGAACCAAGATCCCGGCAGGTAAAATCAAACGTCAACAACTTGAAACCATGCAGTACTTCGTAAAAGGGATTGTAAACAATTTTCCTACGCAGTAAGAAATGATTCCGATAATCGATTTCAGAGATGAAAATTGTGTAGAAGAAATGCGAAATGCATATACTACTTCCGGTTTTGCAGTTTTCACTCATGTTTATGATGAATGGTTATCGGAGTTTGCTGATTGGAAGCAACTCATTGATGAGTTTTTTCTACTACCACTAGATGAAAAAAAACAATATGCATATAGTGGTGTAAAGGAAAATCTTGGTTATAATTGGTTGGAGGAAGAGCGTCTTACTCCAACCATGCCTGGGGATTTGAAAGAATCTTATAATTGGGTATCCCCAGACCGTATGCAAGAAAAATATTGGCCGAAAGAGATACCAGAATTCAAATTGATGGCGGAAAAGATAGAACGCATTGCAAGAATGTTGTCCTATCAATTTCTCTATAGATTTGAGAAAGTTCTGGGACTCCCTAATGGGAAATTGGTAGAGAATCATATTGATGGTTCTTCAACCATGAGGATACTACACTATCCTCCATACGAAGGAGAGATTAAAACAAATCAAGTAAGGGGGGGTGCCCATACTGACTATGGTTCAATCACTTTACTATGGAGGTTTGATGATATACCAGGCTTACAGATATATGATAAAAAATCTGATGATTGGATAGATGCACCAATAATCGAAAATTCATTAGTACTGAATGTGGCAGATATGTTTGCAAGGTGGTCAAACGATATACTAAAGTCCACACCGCATAGAATTGTTAATTCAGATTTGTCTAGACCACGATACTCAATGCCATACTTTGTTGATCCAGGTCGAGATGTAATAATAGAAAATCTCACGAAAGACCCTGCCAAGTATCCACCAATTTCTGCATACGAATATCTCAAATGGAGACTAGCACAGTCCTATGTTGATGATAGCTATACAGAAAATGAACAAGTTGCAAAAGACGGCAACCTGCACCTTCCCGAGAAATCTGAATATTCCACACCTAACGCCCTATAAATCCTGAATATACATACTCTTCATTATAAAAATAGTTATACAAAATTTTATGAAGCGAAATATGTATAGTGAATAATATGGTGAAGCCTAAAACTGTATTTTTGTCAAAACTAGCTTAACAAACCTGTGTCCCCCCTCATCTTTAAAAACCATGCAACACAACTGCTCCGCTTTCCTAGAGCGCAATGCTGATGTTCCGGAAGTTCAGTCTGCATTAAAATCCGTAAAATCGCTGACTAAGTCTAAAGACATATTTTTGAAACGTTTGTCTTTTGAAGCAGAACCCGCCGATTTTGCAAAATTCCTTTCAGCAGGTAAATTTAACAAACCTCAGTCAAAGGAAGAACAGCATGGAGGATGAAGCTTTATCCCGGATGAGTCTGACTGAAGTCTCCGGAGCAATTGCAAAGAGGAAAGTATCCTCGCTCGAAGTTGTACAGAACAGTATAGCGCAACTTGAAAAACACGGATCCAGCCTGAATTGCCTGGCACGTTTGTTTACAGTAAACGTATTGGAAGATGCTAAAAAGGCGGATCAGGAATTAGCTTCCGGAAATTCACGGGGAAAGCTACACGGGGTCCCGCTCATACACAAAGACATGTTTTACCGTGCGGGACAAATTACGGCCTGCGGTTCTAAAATATGTGAAAACTATTTTCCGGAAACAACGGCAACTGTTTTGCTCAATCTGGAACATGAGGGTGCACTGGATCTGGGACGTCTGAACATGGTTGAATTTGCTTATGGACTGACTGGTCACAACGAAATTACGGGGGATGTCCGCAACCCGTGGAATCCAGAATACATTCCTGGAGGTTCTTCAAGCGGTCCGGCAGCAGCTGTAGCAAGTTTTTTGAGTTACGGTTCACTTGGTTCCGATACCGGAGGTTCAATCCGCTTTCCGGCGTCATGCTGTGGACTTGTGGGAATGAAGCCGACATACGGCCGTGTCAGCCGTTTTGGCGCAATGCCGCTTTCTTTTTCCCTGGATCACATTGGACCACTCACCAGAAGCGTAGAGGATTGCGCATTGCTCACAGAAATAATCTCTGGTTCAGATCCAAACGACAGTACTTCGGTATCACGACCAAAAGGAGATTACCTGAAGGAATTGGAAGCCGGAATACGAGGATTAAAGATTGGTGTACCAACCACTTATGCTTCCGGAGATTCCGGTTTTTTAGCACCTGTACATCCTGAGGTAATGAGGGAAATGGAAAAGAGCCTGGCAGTTTTTCAAGATGCCGGTGCTGAGATTGTTCCGCTTGCGCTTCCGGATAGTTTTAAAATCTGCAACGACCTGGCAAATATAATTGCGGGATCGGAAAGCAGTTCCGCCCATGCAAACTGGTTAAAGCAAAGAGCTCAAGATTACGGTTCACAAACACGTGAGCGTCTGCTTACCGGATTTCTAGTGTCAGCTGTTGATTATCTGGAAGCGCTTAAATTACGCAAAGAAATATTGGCTGAATTTCTGGCTGATGTATTTACCTTAGTGGACGTGCTGCATGCACCGGTGGTACCGATTCCTGTGCCGACCTTAGTGGAATCAAACATTCAAAATAATCCCGGATTCATCGAATACCTCTCTTTACTTGGTCACTGCACACGCCCCTTTGATTACCTCGGGCTGCCTGCTTTGTCTCTACCTGCAGGACTGACTGATAATGGAATGCCCTCCGGTTTCCAGTTAGTAGCTCCCCCTTTTGAAGAATCTGTTTTATTTCGTGCTGGCCACGCTTATGAAAGAGAAACAACATGGTCTTTTCCTGAAATAATTTTTCAGTAAGTTAAAAAATACTATCCTGATGTAAATTAGTTTTCATTTTGGACCTTTAATTGAATAAACACATTCCGAATAATTATTTTTTCGTTTTAGAAAAATAAGAGAACAGTTTATTGCTGAAAATAGTATTTCTATTCAATACTATAACTGATTTTTAGTTCAACTTTAGGCTTGTGTATATACTGTGAATCTGCGAGAGTCTTCCTATTAATAATAAAATGATTCACTTAAAACTTCACTTGGAGCTTAAGTTAACTTGAACTTAAAGCTTTAAAAAACAAAATCAAGGAGAAATTCTCATGCAACTTAATGTACGTAACGGAGCGTTTACACTCATTTTGTTATTGTTTGGATCTCAGGCATTTGCCGGCGGTGGTGGCGGAAACAGCTTAATTGAGCCTTTAGGCGCGATGCTGTTGGCTGCAGCTGTAGTTGCTATAATTTTAAGCTACGCCAAACAGGCAAGTTTGTTTGCATTCATCATTGTCGGAGTTTTGGGCGGTATTTTTGGTGTAAGAGAGGTGATCAACAAAGATGTGATGACCGCTTTTGTAGACATCGGCATCACGCTTTTACTCTTTATGGCTGGAATGGAAGTTGATATTCCCGGGTTGATTAAACGCTGGAAACTACTGCTGATTAACGGTTTTGGCCAGATCATTGGCCTGTTCGGAATCAGTGCAGCACTTGGGCTACTGTACGTCGGTATTGACGCGGATTATATGGTTGCCGTAGGTTTACCAGCAGAAAACGCCACACCTGCTTTAATTTATTTTGCACTCTGTCTCACCTTGTCTTCCACTATCCTCGTAATCGGCACGCTCAAAAATACCGGACAAATTGCGCAGGAACACGGTCAGGTTGCGCTCGGACTGATGGTGCTGCAGGATATTGTGGCCGTTGTTGCACTCGCCATCCTCGGTAGCTTGAATCCTGACAAAGTCGGTGGTGCTTCTTTAGGTGTAGAAGTTGCGATGATTTTCGGAAAAATGATCGGTTTGGCAATTGTGCTTTATTTTGTGACAAAGTATATTCTCAATCCCCTTTTCAAATTTTTTGCACAATCAGGAGAGCTCCTTTTCATTGGAACTTTAGGTTATGGTATGGGAGTAGCAGCACTTTGTGAGGTGATCCATTTTTCTTCAGGAATCGGAGCCTTTTTTGCGGGTGCTACGCTTGCGGCGCTACCATACCGACACGAAATTGAAGACAAAGTAGAACCCCTGAAAGCCTTCGGTATAATCCTCTTTTTTATGGGACTTGGTTTCGATATTTCCGAATTAAAGCCTGAACAAATGCTGGGCGGTTTAACAGAAGGACTTATACTAGCGATTTTAGTTGTCATCCTGACAGTCCCGCTGATGCTGTTTTTAGGGTACATGAGTCGTTTGAGTGGTAAACCGTCTTTCCTGATGGGAGCAATCATAAACCAAAGTTCGGAATTCTCGCTGATGCTGGCAGTACTTTGCTGGCAGTACAAGCTCTTTGATCCTCATCTGTTTATTGTGATTACTTTGGTGGTACTAATTTCATTTTTCTTTTCCTCACTGGGCCACCAGTTTCTTGATCAGATCTATGGTGCACTTTCCAAAACCCTGGGCTTCATGGATGGACGATCCAAAGCCGAGGCAGAATCCGGTGATGAAGAATTTGTCATGGAAGGGCATGTAGTAATCATGGAGTATAACGAGTTAGCAATTGAAATTGCGGACTTCTATGCTCAGCGTGGACAACAAGTTTTGCTGTTGGACTTAGACCCTCACATTATTGAACATTTTGAAAATCAGCACGGTCACAGTAACATCCATGCACATTACTCTAATATGGCTGATCCTGATGTGTGGGAAGATTTAGCATTTAACAAAGCAAAAGTGGTGATCTCCTGTATGGACGGAGGCCAGGAGGCAGAATTAGCTATTTCCCGCTGGCTCAAGAAGGAATCTCCAGATATTCCGTTTATTGCTGCTACATCCTCACATGAAGAAACTTTAGAATTATATGGAGCAGGTGCACGTTATGTAATTCAAACAGAGTACCTGGCAGCAAAATCCTTTCGCAATATGTTTGAAATGGAAGAAACTAAGGAACCAAAAGAAGCTTTCCGTGAAGCTGGCGAAAGTCATTTTTCTGAAACAAAAAAACTGCAAGAAGGACTTGGCGGCACTTTTGCCAATGCTTAATTTTGTGCTAATCAACATTACAAAGAGGTCTTATGTATAAGTCACTTTTTTTCAGATTCTCGGCCATTTTAACCATTGGGCTATTAGTTGCGTCTCCTGCATATGCGGGAGGTGGAGGATGGTTCATTAAACCTCTGGGTTTGATGCTTGGCGGCGCAATGCTGCTAACTATATTGCTGACCAAACTCAAGCAGACAAATATTCTGTCTTTTGTGATCATGGGCTACATCATGGCCAGCGTCGCAGGACTTCCTGAAACCTCTCTTGATCAGCTTGACGAGCATTATCATGGAATACGTGCCATCCTTTCCGGATTCCAGCAAATTGGTATTGTGCTGATTCTATTCATGGCTGGACTGCAGTTCAACCTCATTGATATAACAAAGAGGGTAAATTTGATCCTTGTCAATGGAATTGGTTATATGGGTTTGGGATTACTTGTGTATTTTTGGGCAGCATCCAACTTTGCAGGAACGGAAGGCTTTAGTGAAAGTATTTATTTTGCACTTTGCCTTGCAGTCCCATCAAGCATATTGGTTCTTTCCGCCCTGGAAGATAGCGGAACAGAAGAATCATTACAAGGTCAGATATCAAAAGGGATTGCTGTAATCTGTTCCCTCTGTGCAATCGTTTTCATTGCCAAATTAAGTGCAACAGGAGTAGTAAGTCAAATTTCCGATTCCTCAACTTTCTTTTCTGGTGCAGATTCTTTCATGGAATTCAACCTATGGTTGACAGAGAGATTGGTATTTTTGGTAGTTATTTTAATGATACTTTCCAAAGTAGTACTTGAACCAGTTGTGCGTTATTTATTACGTTCATCAGAACTCCTCTTTGTCAGTGCGTTGGGATATTGCATGGGTATTGCGGCCATTTGCGGTTTTATTGGAATTTCGCCAGAGGCTGGAGCTTTCTTCGCTGGGATTTCTGTAGGTAACCTTCCTTATAGACTAGACATTGAGGACAAGGTAGGCCCCCTTAAATCATTTGGAGGGGCATTATTTTTCCTGACACTCGGAGTTGAAATAGCAACAATTCAGGTCGATAATTTCTCCGGAAACATGGGCGCAATCATACCTCTCTTGATTTTAGTTGTTCTTATCAAACCTTTATTCTTAATAATTACCGGTTATGCAACAAAACTCAAAGGACGCACTGCCTTTTTCATCGGGACGACCATAAATCAGTCATCAGCGGTGTCAATCATTGTCGCACTATTGGCATGGAAATATGAACTCTTTGACGATCGGATTTTTGCGATTTTAATTTCAGTAATTCTTCTTTCACTTGTTATCTCATCCATGGGTCATGCGGTTCAACCGGGACTATATAATTCTTTCAGATGGCTTGTTGGAGTATTAAACAGAAATATTTCAGCTATAGATCTGGAAAACAAACAGAAAGTGGTACTGAAAAATCATGTTGTTCTGCTCGGGTTTAACGAAATAGCTCAGGAGATAGGAGAGTTCTATGAGGAACAACTCACTCCAGAACGCGTTTTATTGATCGACTGCGATCCAGAAATTATCAAACATTTTGAGGAACGCAAGGATTGCAATGTTGATCCGGTTTATGCTGACCCAAATGACCCTAAAGTGTGGAAAGAATATAAACTTTCTGAGGCAAAAGTTGTTGTTTCCTGTACTGGTAGTGACTTAGATGCTGATTTGCAACTTGCAGCTTACATCAGACATACAGCACCGGATCTTCCGTTTTTAGCTGTAACAGCCTCTCATGAGGATTCACTGAAACTTTACGAGAGCGGGGTTCGTTATGTTGTCCAGACAGACCATCTTGCATCAAAAACCTTCAGAAATATCTTTTCTGAAGAAATTGACAAACCTGCTTCCGAGTCTTTTGTGGAACAAGGTAACAGTCACTGGAAGGATACACGTTCCATCAGGGATGGTTTAGGTGAGATCTTCAAACTTGTATAAGCTTAGTACTGTAAGGGTATTTCTTCCTTGTTATTAATATTACTGAAACTCAGGATCTAGCCCTTACATTAGGTGCGCGCAACTGATTTGCCCGGAACTGCTCAATACGCTTGTGCCCTAGCTTGATCAGTTGCTCAATTTCTTCTGTGGAAACATCAATCAAGTCTGCTATTTCATACAGCAATTTTTCTTCCCTCTCATCAAAATCTCTGTCAACGGTAGCGATATTGAGCAGACTCTCAAGCAAATGCCCTTTATCTTTTTTACTGAATTTAATTTCCGTAAGTGGTGGTACCTGCCAGCGTAAAATATATTCCTCCAGTTCCTGAATCTTCTTATTATCCTTCACCAGACGAATCGCAGAATGCAGGAATGAACGTTCATGAAGATCGATATGCTCATCTGCCATTACCATGGCTACAATTGCAGCTGCAAACCAAAATAGTTGCTCCTCTGTCATTCTTTCCACCAGTTCAGTATCAAACTCTGGGATTTCATGATCAACAGCATCCATCCTGATTTTTCGTAAAACCCTAGTGCTTTTAAGTGCTTTACGTGCATTTTCGCTCCCATATTTTGCTGCTTCCCGGAACCAGTGATATGATTCATCCAAATTACGTTCTACACCTTTTCCATTGAAATTCATCAAGCCCAGATTATATTTTGCCCTAGTGTGATTAAGAATGGCTGCTTGATGGAAACATTGATATGCTTCCTGATAATCTTCTTCGTTTTTGATCAATTTCAATCCCTTCCGAAACAATTTCTCTGCCTCTGCTGATGGTTTAACATCCACTTTCGCTTGATCTATGTTTTCGAAGAATTCCTCCTCAAAACCATTTAGCTGTGCAGCTGAATTTACAGGAGCAATAAAAACTAGTCGATCACCTGGATTTACCATCAGTTCCGGATGTGGGTTCACCAGGAGTTTATGTGTCTGACTACGGATCAAACCAACCGGAAGTTCTTCTTCACTTCCCTTCAATTCCACAATTGTAGTAAGCCAACTTTTGCTTTCCGATTCCTGGGTTAACTGCCGTACATGGAGGCTTTGAGTAGTAGATTCCTCCAAGATAATTTCTTCAATTAAAGTCCCTAAGCCCGGATTGAACGCAGACTGGGATAGTATAGGAGAAATCAACTCTTCCGGATCAAGACAATAATCACAACCAACTTTAAAAAGTTGTTGATCAAAATCTTCCTTGTGATAGGTTGAAACAGTGAAAACCTCTCCATCAGTTGCCTGCTCCAATCTCAACACTGACATGAGATTTTGCCCATCATCGGCATGATCAATAAATGCAACTTTCGCCTCATTTGAACGCGCCTGCTCAAATATTTTTTCAGAGTTTGAGTCACCTTCGATCCATTCTACATTCAAATTGTCTGGTATATCTTCCATAATAGAGTTTTCTGAAAGTACCACAATTTTCTCCTGCTGATTTCTCTGGCTCATTTCAAGTAAACAGCGATTAATGAAAACAAGATTGTCAGAACTAATCAAAATGTGACCTTCAATCCCGATTTCATCCATACCTATCACTTCGACGGCATGCCTTTCAAGGTCACCATTTGGCCTGTCCGCAGGAGGTTCAATCTGCATAATTAAACAATTTTTAGGTATTTCAAATGCCGCATCAGGATTTATCATTACCACTTCATTTATCACTACCGCAAGCGGCATTATGCCATGTTCCTGTTTTTTCTTTTTGATGAGTTCCAGCCAGGTGCCACCTATGTGAGCCGGACCAGGTTTCCTGGCGGCAATGATGTAACCATGTGATCCGTTGATCACTTCCTTGATCCATTCAGGTGCACCCTGAGAATGAAAGGCTAAAAGCATCAATGGAACATAAAGATCATATGGGTCAAGTGCATGGTCACAGCCTACATCCTCAAAATATTTCCTGAACTCCCGGCCAACATACTGCGCCTGAGTAACTATCTTCCCTTCGCTTAAGGTCTCAAGCTGCAGGACTGTCATAAGGGAATAACTATTGTCCTTAAAATAAACATAGGCAATTTTAGCTTTTGCAGCTGCTGCTTTCCGCAAAACATTCAGATCAAAAGAATCTCCAGAGACCCATTTCAGATTGTTTTTAGAAGATCCGAGCAGTGGATGCTCAACTGACGGAGAGATCAGAGCTATCTTGTCATTCTTTAAATATTGTTGATTCTGATAAATTATTTCTTTCATCCAGGTAGGATCATCGGAACAGATCAGAATATGATCTTTCATTTTCAGTGAATCCAGCCCGCGATCACGTCCTGAACGAAACTGCTGGAATTTGTCTGTCACCATAGAAACAATGATTGAAAAATTAATTAAGCCTGCCGCCATTACCAGGAATGTAAACATTCGACCCGGAAAAGTAACAGGAGACATGTCTCCATATCCAACCGTGGTAAAAGTCACTACTGTCCACCAGAGAGAGTTGAATAATGAACTGAACTTGTTCTCTCCACTATCGGCTATGATATACTCAAACAGGTATATTCCGAACGTTGAGGTCAACAGAAACGCGGGGATCAAGACAATAAAAAATAACCGAATTTTCATAATTGCTATCTGTAAATGTTCTTATTCTCAGTATTTTTAAATAAATATTTCACTAAACAGGAAAATGTCAGGCAATTCTTATTCTACCATAAATACTTCCCTGTTCATAAAGTATTCAATTTTATCAGATTTTCAAGGTCTTTTGCAAATTACACCTATCTTTGACATGCAATAATGGGGACACAATTTTTTAACAACTTTACAGAGAAAGAATATATACTTTGCTCTAAAGTGGACGGAGGGAGCAGGCAATGTCTTCATAGTCTTAAATTACAGGGAAAAGAGCAGGTATTCTGTTGATTTTTCGTTCTTTGAAAGATGATTGGATTCTAAAACAACTTGAACCCCTGGCCGGGCATTTGGGCTTTACTATTGAAGTATCCTTTCTTAAAAGAAGAAAAGTTCCATGTATAGAAAAAATTAATAGCTTTTGTTCTTTAATTAATTATTTCCTAAACCAAACTCACAAATATATTCCTTCCAGGTAACTACTTAGGTTATGATATCAGTTGAAATGGAAACGCAATGCTAAGGGATCTGAGTTATCAAAAAACATGAGCAAATCAACCAATGAACCTGTTTGGACACGTGAACGCGCACTGACTCTGGCTGCATTAATTGGCTGCCTTTTCACCTACGGCATCACGATTAGTCTATTTACACCACTACTGTCACTAATCCTCGAGGTTCGCGGAGTCAGTAGTACTATGATCGGTGGGTTGGCCATGGCGGCTCCAGCAGGCATAATAATCGGCTCTTTTGCAGTCCCATGGTCTTTGAGAAACATCGAAGGACATAGTCTCCTGCTTGGGGGTGTGGCTTTTGAAATCGTCCTCATTTTCGCTCTCATGAGTACACAGTCGATCGCAGTATGGTTTGTATTACGGTTCCTAGCCGGACTCGTATGTTCGATCCTGTTTGTAGTCTCCGAGACATGGATAATAGAAATAACACCTCGTGTCCACCAAGGACGAGTAATGGGTCTTTATAACACCACAATGGCATTGAGTTTTGCCCTGGGACCATTGATGCTTTCAATGACAGGCACTCAAGGTACACTCCCGTTTCTGGTCGGAATTGGCTTGATGGTCCTGGCTGGATTTCCTCTACTGTGGGCAGGACGCTATGTCCCGAACTCCAGCGACCATCCCGGCTTTAGCGTGTTTAGCTTTGCCTTAGTGGCACCACTGCTTGCGCTGGCTTGTTTTGTGGTGGCTTTCAAGGAACTTGCTGCCACAAGCCTTATGCCTGTCTACGGATTAAGGATTGGGATGTCCGAGACTTCTGCAACTTTGATGCTGTTCATTGGTGCAGCAGGTGCTGCGTTATTACAGCTTCCCATAGGTTGGCTTGCAGATCACTTTAATCCGCGCAAGGTATTAGTGGCATGCGCGCTCGGAGGCATAGCTGGTGCTGCAGCCTGGCCATTCATTGTTAATTTACCATTTCTTTTATGGACAACACTGTTTCTGTGGTGGGGTTTTTTTGCCGGAGTATATACTGTGTCTATGATTCTCGCTGGGAAATGGTTCAAAGGGACAGAATTAGCTACAGCCATGGCTGCATTTGGAGTGTTTTGGGGTATAGGGGGATTTGTCGGTCCAATGGTTGGGGGAGCCAGCATGGACCTGTGGGATCCATACGGACTGCCTCTTACACTGGTGATTGTTGCCGGCTTATTTTTTGTGATCAGCCTTTTCCCACGGTTTTACCGCCAGCCAAAAAAAGA
>Ga0207992_1000328_pt1 | contig 24986 bp, 22 predicted proteins | sample ETN02SmetaG_FD_185788 | JGI IMG/M metagenome (GOLD analysis project Ga0207992, IMG submission 185788) | Marine microbial and viral communities from oxygen minimum zone, Eastern Pacific Ocean - ETNP2014F10-02SV255 (SPAdes) (version 2) | ecosystem: Environmental > Aquatic > Marine > Oceanic ...
TCTGTCTTGAGGAAATCGGCCTCGTCGACGCCGGACTCCTGGTTGTTGGTTCCCGAGAACTCTCCCTCCCTTGATCCTGAGTCTGAATCTGTTCCTGTTGCTGCTACATCGTCTGTCGATTCAGCCACCATTGGTTCTCCGTCAAGTGTTGCAAATTCTGGATTTCCAAACCTAACCGTCCAAGGCTCGGAGACCCAGTGCCAGTAGCTCTGCTGATCCAGATTAACCACCATCTCGTCGTAGACCGCCCTCTTCAGATCCTCCAGAAGCGTGTCGCAAGCATCGTAGTTCTGGAGCACGGGAGAAGAGCGGGTCCTTTCCGGGAGATCCAGCTTTGGATAGTTGCCTTCCAATGCATCGATAGTCCTGTCAATGTCTTTGACTACATCATCCACTGCTTGGAGGCATCCTGCAGTCGACATCAGGAAAATCATCAACAGAGTTGGTGTAATGTCCGTCTTCATGCTCATTCCGCCTCAATCATCCTTTTGAAATTAGTAGTATCATAGATTGCACTCATTAATAGATTTGGAAATTCGGTTAGGATTGGAAAAGGGATACTCGTTGGTGGAGTATTGTTTGAAGGGGCCGGTTCCTCCGAATCTGCTTCTTTTTCAGTCGTCATCTCAACGTCACTAGTGTCCGCACTAGTGACGAGGCTCTTTGTGCCGGCTAGGAAAATCAGCGCGGCAACCTGCATGTCCAGTGTTTGGTCCATAAGGTTGAATCATCGTCATCTGCGATTTAAACAAATTGGCTGCATGAGTCATTGGTAACTCTTCAGGTAGAGGGATGTGGTGCGGACACCGGGAGTTGAACCCGGGTTAGCAGGTTGGGAACCTACTGTCATAACCACTAGACCATGTCCGCGTGATTCAAGCGAGGCGGTCGGGGTAATTGAGAGACTCGGTGGCGACGACGGCCCTATACTAGGCGTCTGAGTGCTTCCATTGACGAATCGGCCTTTCCTAGTAATTCCAAGCATGAGTCGATTCGACCTTCGGATAAAGAATTCTCCGAGTCAGATAAGGCCCTCTCAGTTTCAACCCTAGCCTCATTATTTGCAGAGACACCGGATGAGTCTAGCCTATTCCTGAGTTTGCTCCAGTCGTCAACAAGGAAGTCTAGCATCTCCCTCGCCTCCCTCTTTCTGGAAGATAGAGACTCGAGTTCTATGGTTAGAGCCTGCATTGAATCATTAGCTTCGACCCAATTCCCTGATTCAGCCAGAGATGTGGCCCTCTCCAACCTATCTCTCCATTCGGAACCCACATCCCCCAGGGGGATTTCCTCCTCGATGCTCTTCCTCTGCCTCAATGCTCTCTGAACCGATGTCTTAGCCGCTGCCTCCTCCCTGAGTGATCTGGTTACGCCGTCGGACAATCCTATTGCCAGAGATGGGTTGCCTCCTTCAAGGGCTTCATTTGCCTCAGCCAGCCTCTGTTTTAGATCGTCAATGGAGACGGAATCAGACGAAGAAATCTCATTCTCAGCATCCTCTAGGGATTTTTTGGCACGTTCCATTAGTCCTTCGACGTCCCCCATCTGAGAGGGGATCTCTGATACAATCGCCAATGCATACTCGGGATTCTCTTCCGTCATGGCCTTCTTCGCTTCCTCGAGGGTGGAAATTAGCCCTCTAACCAAGTGGCCGTCTCCTGATGAAATCGACTTCTCCGCCTCTTCGATTGCGTCTTTGGCTTCTTGCCAATGGGCCTCTATTTTCTCAGCCATTGATTTGGCTTCTCTGAACTTGTTCTCTGCCATCCTCAGAGATCCGTTATCGAGCTCAGCAAGCGCACTGTCGAGAGTCGTCCGAGACCTACCTGGAGTTCCGGTTATCGCTTCTGCACGTTCTATAGAGGCAATAGACTGTGCCTTGACCTCATCAATATCGGATAGGAAAGAGAGGATCCTGTCAACTTCCCTCTCGGCATCAGAAATTAGGTCGATTCCCTTCTCAGGATTCTTCCAGCCCTCTTCCCTTGCAGTCTTCAAGAGGGAGTTTGGCTGTTGCAATAGGCTGTTCCCAGACTGCAATCCCAAGATCCTGCTCTCGGCGGTTTTCAGCCGCTCGGTGAATGTCTTCCTTTGCTCCTCGAGGCCATCCTTAGTGAGAAGTGGTGGGATTGTGGTTAGGATCGCTGGCACCCCGACGATAAGGAGTGACTCGGGGTTGGGGTTGGTTAGTACGACCGGGATTGCCAGTCCAAAACCGAAAGTTGTCATTAGGCCCCTCCATCTCCTTGAATTTACATCTGACCTGAGAATGTGCCTCGAAGATGAGAATAGTGCTGCAGAAGTCAGAACGAGGAGGATTACTGCTCCTAGATTACCATCGTCACTCCGATTCACCTCGGCAAATGCAAGTAGCGGTGGCCATGAAATGCAGCATGCGGTTGAGACTCGGGTTCTCTGAATTGGTCCAAATTCTACTAGGTCTGGCATCATCAGAGCCGCTGAAAATAGGACGGCTCCGGGAGCAAATCTCTCCAGATAGGAGGTTTCGTAACCAAATGAGGCGAATATCCACCAGGCACCCAGTGAAATAAGCAATAACTGGCATACTAAAGCCGCCCTATCCACCCTGTTACGATGTTTTGCAACAACGCGCATCGGGTAGTCTGGAAGCATCACCATGAATTACGAACAGGCAGAGGGGGTCAATATGTATGCGGTTCCATGAGTAGATTTGGAGTGGTAAAATCTCAACCTTCTGCTCGTGCCTTGTTAATAATCAGGAAAACGGAAAGGATTACACTTCCTAGAACCAAGACGAACAAACCGCTGTCTTCTTGGGTATTGAACTCCACTTCCAGAGGGATCATTCCATGCGTCCCTGCTGATGCACTGTCCCAATTCAGATACAGTCCGTCCAGACTATCGTTTGCCATCTCGAATTGGAATTCCACCACTCCCTGACCCGGTCCGTTTTCCAACGAAGACTCGAAGGGTTGCTCCGTCCACCTTCCACAAATATCTGAAAGGCAAACTCTCGCGAATGCTGAGTCAGCCCCGTCATTCTCGACTACCACTGTCAGAATGGCCGTCCCCCCTACCTTGGAGTCGTCTGAAAGGACCGCCTCAACCACCCTGATATGAGCTCCACTTCTTGGCTGAACAGTAAGAAGAATCACCTCCTCCCTGGTGTTACCCTTCGAATCTGTCGCCTTGACAACGATTTCGTGATGGCCCTGCAACAATGATGGGAGCGAAATAGGATCTGAGACTGACCAGTTATGATCGTCCCATGATGCTTCATCCCCGTCTATCCAAATCGACCATGACAAATTGCCTATGGAGTCCAGATCGTCGAAAGAATAGGATAGGTTGAGCGCCAACTCGTCATCCTCGTGGGAATCGTCTCCCGCCTCAATCTCAATTCCATTGGAAAATAGTCTGGGAATTACCGTAGGTGGATTTGAGTCGAGAACCCGGATAGTCCATTGCCCGATAGCGGTGTTTCCAGCATCATCAGAAACCAGGAGAGCTACGCTGATTATGGTTGGATTCCTGGCCAAGTGCCTTTGATAGATGCCCATCTCGGCCCCATTTACTCCCATGCCCTGATTCACGGTGAACTCGAATGTTTGTTCTGATATTCCCGATTGCCTCCATCCTTCAGAGATGTTGGAGTATAGTTCTAGGAGGACTGGGAGGGAGGAGTCATCTGAGGCATTTACATCGAAGCGAATTGTACTTCCGGCTGGAGCCATGATTGGGCTGAGGCTTGTAGGGTCGAGTGGAGAGGTTGAGGAGTCGCCCACCACCATAGTCCCAATCCATGTTGGCAGCATTCCGTCAACAGTAGGATTATCATTCCAATTTGATGACACTCCGTGGAAGTCGAGGCATGTGGCATTTACGCTCATTACCTCTCCATGTGAGAATCCGATTTCATCGGGGACAACTTGGAACCATGAGTTATTATACGTGCTAATTACCTCTCCTTGGCTGCTAACTGTCCATTGAATCTCAGGTGATTCTAGTGGACTGTCGCTGCAAGAAGCGGAGAATTCTGTGACCTTGTCTAGGGGTATGGTGGAAGAGGACAGGGGGGATCTAGAAGCGGAAATAATGGGAGGAATGTTCTCGGTGATCGTTATCCTGATGTCATAAGCCACTGGGGCCTGTGAACGATTTACTGTGAATAACCCGGGACTACCTGAGATAACCTCTGACATCGGGCTGTACCTATATTCCCAATAATCGGGAAGTTGTATCTCAAGGGGTACTTCCTCCACCATGGCGCCCGCTCTGGGGATATCGATAAGCCTCAGAGTCCTTCCATCAGAAGCTCCTAACATGGTGGCTGACTCGGTCCAGCTCCAATTCCCATTGGCCCTATTTACGGGACCCGCTGCAGGGGGGGTGACGATAATTTCCGTCTGCCCGATTACAACCATGGAGTTGTAGTCGAAGCTGCAACATCCACCGGACGAAGAGTCGGTCCAATTCCTTGAGAAAGCTACTAATTCTGAGAATTCCTGTGACTCGGTTGAGTTAATCCACCCGTCCGAATTCCCAAGTTGTGTGTCAATTTGCGCCAGCAACCCCATCGATCTGTTATCCAGTAATTCAGTGCCATAACTCTCAGAGACTGTGACCTCCGCGAACCATGTAGCATTCACTTCTGAGTTTGGAGATATGGAACCAGTGAAGTTTAGGAATGACTGACCCCATATCGGAAGGTTTTCCTGAGAATCTGAATTATGAGTAGCTGTGACGTTGTCCCCCAGGTTATTGGTAGATTCTTGAAGTGGCACTAGTACAACGAGGATCGAAGCAAGAAGAATCGGGGCGAGCCTGTGATTTCTAATTCGGAAGGACATCGGTTCACCCCTATTAATTTCCATGAATAATCACGGAACCTGAGAAATCTATGTCCAGAGGGAACATCCGGAACTCAGGCCCAAGCTTTCCCTGTAGAGTCTCTCTTAGTCCATCATCTCCGTATACCAGGAGGAATCCGCCATTTCCGGCTCCTAACAACTTCGCACCCTTTGCTCCTGAAGTCATGACTTTTCCGTGTAGTTCATCTATAGATGGATTCGTAATGAGCGAAGAAATCCCTCTCTTAGCATTCCAGGTTTCGTTTAGAAGACCGCCTATTGAATCTAGATCTCCATTCTGGAACATTTTTGCTGCCTTGTCTGCGTGTTCCCGAATCGTCCGCATTCGACTACTCTTATCTTGTTCATCTTCAGATTCCTCGGAAAGGACTTCGCTGGCACTTCTAGTCATCCCAGTGAAAACTAGTGTGAAATTACTGGAGATGTTTGATACCAAATCATTCCCGATTCCTATTGGTTCTACTCTGACTCCTCCGTCTCCAAATCTAATTGAGTTGATTCCTCCGAAGGAGGCCGCATACTGATCCTGCCGACCAATTGGAGCACCCATTATTTCTATCTCGATCTTGCATGCCTCCTCTGCTAGTTGTTCCTTTGATGGATTTCTGCCCTGGAATGAATGCATCGCATTCAGAAGGCCCACCGTGACCGATGAAGAAGAGCCGAGCCCCGTGCCTCGTCCGGGAATATCTGCTATTGTAGTGATCTCAACGCCAGATTCTATTCCAGTTAGTCGCAAAGATTCCCTGACCAGGCCATGCTGAATCTGGGATACTGAATCTACATCCTCCATGGACGAATATGAGATTCTAATCCTGTCATCAAATCTCTGATTCATAGTGACGTACACATATTTGTTAATTGCAGTAGAAACTACACGACCGCCAGATGACTCGGTCATCGAGAACTCGTCAATATCCGTCCCGCCTCCGAAGAAGGACACTCTGAGAGGGGTTCGGCTGATTATCATCGCAACTTGGGGGCAGAGTATCACTCATCAAGACGCCGGTTTGGTGAAATCAAGGAATTCTATCAATGACAAGGCCTATGAGAGAGGCGCATCCGCGAGAGTCAGAGAGCATGGGCAACCTAGTCACTATGGATGACCTGACCAATGAAGATATCGTTGCTGTACTCGATGATGCGGAGAAGCTAGTTCCCGTAGCCAAGGGGGATATTCTCCTCCCTCTTCTACAAGGTAAGGTCCTAGCAAACATGTTCTTCGAGAACTCAACTAGGACTAGGATGTCTTTCGAGACCGCCATGAAGAGGCTGGGTGGCTCAGTCCTAAACTTCAGCTCTGTTGGAACCTCGGTCTCCAAGGGGGAAACTCTGTATGATACAATGCAGATGATTGACGGATATGCAGACATTGCAGCGATCAGGCACCCGAGGCAGGGGGCAGCACAGTACAGTGCGGATGCAGTAGGGATACCGATTCTAAATGCTGGAGACGGCGCTGGTAACCATCCTACTCAGACGATGCTGGATCTATTCACCATTCGGCAGGCTCATGGAACGCTGGATGGTTTGAACGTTGTTCTGGTGGGTGATCTGAGGTATGGGAGAACGGTGCACAGCCTTTCTCACGCACTTGTTAGATTCGGTGCTAGCCTGACACTTGTCTCTCCTGCCTCGTTGAAGATGCCCGAAGAGATAGTCTCCGACTTGAAGGAACATGGAGCAGATGTCGCAGAGACTGAGTCACTGGATGATCAAATTTCTGAGGCCGACGTCATCTACATGACAAGAATCCAGAAGGAAAGGTTCCCAGACGAGGAAGAGTATGCCAAGGTCGCCGGGATTTACAGAATCGAGGCATCCAGTCTTGTGGGTGCGAAGAAGGGGATGATTATCATGCATCCACTACCCAGAGTTGACGAGATTTCCCCAAGCGTAGATTCGATTGAGTTTGCTAGGTACTTCCAGCAGGCTTTCAATGGCGTCCCAACTAGAATGGCACTACTGTGTCGAAGTCTTGGCGTAGAAGTTCCGAAGAAGGTGAAGTAATGTCCGAGATGAGAAGGGTTACCGCGATTCGAAATGGAACGGTGGTCGACCACATTCCCTCAGGTAACGCAATGCAGGTAATCAGGATTCTCAGAATCAATACTGATAGGGCTACGCCAGTTTCCTTGGTGATGAACGTACCAAGTGACAAGCTTGGGAGGAAGGACGTTCTCAAAATTGAGGACAGGGAGCTGGACCAAGAAGACCTAGACAGACTAGCGCTAATCGCACCGGCTGCCAGCATTGCGATCATCAGGAACCATGCAGTAGCAGAGAAGATGAACGTGGAACTGGCAGATGACCTATTGAACATAGCCAAATGCTCCTTCTCAAACTGTATCACGAAGAATCAACGCGAGCCTCTACCTCAGAGAATGAAGGTAGTCTCAAGAGAGCCATTGCAAGTCAGGTGCTACTACTGCGGACGAGGGCAGGAAGTCAATGAGCTGATAGAGAACATCATCTGATTCGTTCTCGAATTCGAGGACCATTGTTCCAGTGAAAACTGATTACTAGGAAGCATTAGCCAGCCAGTCCCTCATTGTACAGGACTGGCAGACCTCTCGGCTGGTTATCTCCCCGCACTCGGTGCAGTTGTTGACGTCGTGCTTGAGATCTGGATTTGCTAGAGAGTGGAGGTCCCTGATCTGATCTAGGGAGTGCAGAAGACCGTGCCTAGCACCGGGAGTCAGTTCCTCCAACCTAGCAACAACAGACCTGCTCTGCTGGCGCATGGCACCCGGTGCGTGGGGACAGTCCCCCTGGTGAATTGGCAAGCCAGCATACAGAGCGTGTGCATGGATCTCCTGCTCGGGCACCCATCTGAGAGGCACAATCCTGGGTATTAGGCCTTCTATCTGGGAGTTTGTGTGAGGGGCTAGCCTAACTGATCTGTCAATTTCTCCCTTCTGTAGGTTCATCAGAATCGACTGGGCCATGTCATCCAGATTGTGCCCTAGTGCCATGACGTCAGCTCCGACCTTTTCGGCTAGGGCATTTAGGCCCTGGCGACGGAAAACGCCACAGAAAGAGCAGGGCATGAGCCCCTTCGCCTCATCGTGGTTTCTCCCCATCGAGGGCATCAGCTGAACTACCTCGTCCATCCTGCCATATCCCATCTCCTCGTAGCTAAGCGTCTCGAATCTGATGTCAAGTGATTCTGCCAGTTCCTTCGCGAACTCCATTGATGGGGCTCGGTATCCGTCAATTCCCTCATCCACGCACCCTGCGACCAATTCGACATCTCTCCTTCGCCCGATGATTTCATTGACCATCGAAAGAAGCACTGCGGAGTCTTTTCCACCTGAAATGGCTACGAGGACTGTGAAGAGGGAACCGTCTTCCTTCGTTGCGTTTTTTGGTAAATCCAGCTGAAGTCGAAGTTCTCGCGATGTTCTCTTGCGAATTGATGAGTATAGGTGTCGACCGCAGAGATGTTGGCCGCTGTATGCCTGGAATACAATTGCGTCTGAGCGGCATCTGCTGCATGACTGGACCTCTATTTCACCGCTCATGATGAGTCGCCTCATTGCATAGGCTTGAACCCATCCTCCGGTTAATTGATTCGTGCAATCCTGACCGGAATGTCATGGAAGGCACCGGTTCGCTACCTGGTAGGACTGAGGTGGGGAGCAAGATCTTCTCCCCTTTTGTTGATAGGATTTCACTAATATCGCTTTCAATTCTTGGAATAATTATTGCTCCGGAGATCGCTTTGGCAATGGAGCCGACATTAGGTGGAAAGTCATTAACTGCAGTAGCATGTGGGTTAATTATTGCCATCCCGCTAATCGCTAGTTCGCTAGGGAAGTTGTATGTTCGAATCAGAGCCTAGTCGGATCTTAGTTTGGCAATTCCGGATTCCACGTACCCAGAGACGGTCTGCCATGGAACGATGAATCGTAGACCAGCGACTGCGATGATGAACAATCCAGCGGAGATAACCTTGCCGTAAGTCATCTGCAACTCCAGTGACTCCTTCACCTGCCCAGTCCACTGCGTCCCCTCTAGAATCCCAACAATCGTAATCATTAGATCATCGAAAGCCAGTGCCATTGCAGTGGTAATGGCAACTAGCGAGACCACGACAACTAGTTGGATTAGGTGGGAGTTCACAACGTTGTTGAATTGTCTGATGTACTCTGGATCACGCTTGGACTCCTCCGGAAGAGAGGCGGCGTACTCCATATGCCCGATTACAGCCGTCCCGGATTCCATGAACAATAGCATCAGAATTGCGATTCCTAACAATGAACTGGCTAGTGGGGAGACTAGTCCGCCGAACAGAGTTCCTTCCCCTATTTGAGTAGGAAGTGCCCTGAGTCCCACATCGACCTCAGAGACAATTGGCTCGAAGGTAAGTACTGCGTGGAATGCTATTACGATGATGTAGTATCCTACTACCCATGTGATGGATCTCTTGGACAGCCCCCAAATCCCTATCAGCCCGATCAGGACAGGTGCGAAGACGATCCCCAAGAAGACCATCTCCATTACCAAGCCAAGTGGGTGGAAGAGGTGCTCGATGTGGTTCATCGAGTCATTGCTATTCCAGGGGAAGTGCAATCCATTCCTGAGGGTGGAGAAGATCCAAGCGAATAAGAATGGGAGAATGACCCATGCTCCCAACAGTGCTCCTGAGACTTGCTTGACCCTGTTCTGCAACCCCTGGGAGGATGACCAATAACGCTCGATTGCGAATGTTGCAAAGACACACAGTACCAGAGGCCCAAGCATGGACATTGCCCCAGACTGCCCAACGCCTAGTAGGAAGTCGGGGATCATTAGTCCGTTCGCGTTATCAAGCCACATTAGCCCCCTAGTGTGCTCATATGAGGGGCACCATGTCTCTTCATTATTGTCGATAATGAACTGCTCACTGCATGGTCCGTAAAGCTCGTTCATCCTCTTCAACAATAGAAGCAATGAGGCTGTGGCAGCAATCTGAAGGACCAGGATTTGCCATTTTTTCCTCAGTGCTGGGATATGCAGTGTCTCGGTCACCTCAGCCTTCTTCTCTCCAATTTCCATTTCTTCACCCCCTCGACTGCAGCAGTGCCTGAGACAATTCAACATCTGGCATCCAGTCGACAACCTTTGCTCCATATCCCGAAACGGCGGTGAGCCTATTCTGCCTCTCTAGCTTCAGAACCTCGTAGGCCATCCTGGGAATCCTACTGACTAACCTCTCGAGGTCAACGCTACTGGGAGAGAGGATGATGACCTCGTGACCTTTGCCGGCTAGGTTTCGAATTGCTGGTAATGTAGTTCCGTCCCCCTCCAGGCTACTGATGATGAATACTGGAGACCCACGGCTTATCCTGGGGGATAAGGAGTTTGTAACCGCCTGAAGGGGCATGGATCCGGATGGCGATACTGAAGCAAGGCGGCTCAGGACCTTGTACTGTTGCTTATCACCAGTGTCAGGAGGCAAGTAGTCCATCCTGTTACCGTAGGTAACCATGGCCACAGAATCCTTTCTTTTGAGGAAATGACTAGCCAGCGAGGCGGCGGCCGATGCTCCCATCTCAAGCGGGTTCTTCAGGACGGTGCCAATTCTGCTTACTTCCCGGGTGTCTAGAATCACGAAAACATCGGTAACCGCGTCCCTAGTCTTCTGATTGACCATCATTTCCCCAGTTCTGGCAAATGCCTTCCAGTTGATTGAGCGAATTGGATCTGTGGAGAGGTACTCCCTCAAGGAGTAAAATTCCATCCCCGGTCCAGGTGTCCGGAGTGTTGTTGCACCGGTATACATCTTTGGTACATCGGCCCTTAGCATCGCATCCTCAACATCCCTTACTTGGGGGAAAACTGTGATGTCGCACATGTCTTCGATCACGGACTCGTTGACGAACAATCCGAATGAGTTTCGATATCTGACTGAGATTGGGCCTACAGAATAGTGTCCCCGGAGTGGGCAGCGGAGCATGTAGTCTAGTTTTGTTGACTGCCCCGGCCCCAGGTTGAGTCGGATCTGATTTATCCCTCTCCTGATCTTCATCTCGTGCGGGACGTTGTCGAAAACCTCGAGTAACTGAGTCCTTCTGTATGACTTGTTCGTGATTGATAGAGAGACCTCTATTAGGTCGCCCTTGTACACATTTGAATGGGGTACGAATCTTGAAATCTCAAGTTTTGATTGGCCTACAATCCAACCGTTTATCGAGATAAAGGCGATGAACGTAAGACCGATTATCATCATCTGGAAGTTGGAAATCATCATTCCCACTAATATCAGGCTTATTCCGCCTGCAAGCATTATTGCAGCCTTCCTAGTCCACAATTCTAGTCGACCCCCCTTTCTCTCCCCATTGCTTAATCCTTCTAACAATCCCAACCAATTCGTCCGGCCTGTAGTTCCTCTCCTCGAATAGGAAACGCACCAGAACCGGATCTCGAATCATCTCCTGTAGCTCCGATGCGGGCATAGCATCGAACTCCTCCCTGGTCAGGGCGTTTAGATTCCTGACCCTAGTGAGCAAGACCTGTCTGATTTTCTCTGGCCTTTGGTAATACTTGTATCTCTCAGCATCCCCGAAACCGTAGTAAACAACTCTGAAGACGTGTCGCCAATCCTCCGGATCCTCCTTCCGGATTAGGACTGCCTCGAGTAGAATGAATAGGAACAAGAATAGAATTAGCATTGCCATCCAATCATTTGTGAAGTAGATTAGGAGATAGTACACAAGATTGTATGTATCTCCGAAAATTGTTGGTTGCTGATGCCGGCTTTCATCGAAAATTACCAAAGAGTGCTCTCCAGGGGAAGTTCCGTTATCATCCAGTATTAGAGCCTCGGCAACCAAATCAAGAACCCATTTCCTATTATCGTTCTCGGGGACTGCCAGATAACTGGAGTCTGATTCAGGATCATAAATCGAGTTAATCAGGACAGAACCATCGGAGATAAAGTGAACCCTGCCCGTCTCTGAGCCTCTGCATAATATTGATTCACAATACCTCACATAAACCGGGAAGGGGCCCTGTTCGTCTCCAGCCAGGCCGAACGCAGCAAATGAGCCCACTGAGTAGTTGCCATCGTCATTGTTGTCAATCCAAGAATCCTGGGTAGTCTTGGCGATGACATACCTACGCTCAGCGGGATTGTAGGAAGACGCCTTCTCGAAGGCCGAGGGAGTGTTGGTTAGCAGGCTATAGTCCTGAGTCCAATCCCACTTGGGTTGATTTGTTGACGGGTCAGTCCCTTGAAATCTATGTGCACACAGTCCCGCTGCTTGGGCTGTAACGAAAGGAGCACCAATTTCTGGATTACTAGGATCCTCATCAAGAACGTCTACTACTCCGTCTTTATCGGCATCCCTGAGGCAGGGGTTTACGCTAGTCTGCATGCCCTGTGAAGAAGTGAAATTGAACGCAGAAGTAGTGTTCACCCAGACGAAGTCAGAGCCGAGATCGTTGTCGTAGCTGTAGTCTGCATAGAGGCGATGGTTTGTGAATTCAAGGCCGAACTCTGCAGCGAGATTACTTGAATAACCAAAGTCATCCATTAGAATTAGAGTCCCACCTCTGGAAACGAAATTGCTAATCGCAACAATCTCCGATGAAGTATAGCCATCGCCCTCGGAAAACTGAATCAGATCATCTTCTCCGGTGAATCTAGGAAGTGAGATGGTGTCCCTCTCCACACCAGAGATCACGAAGATTGTCTGTTCTGGGTGGTCTAGATCACTGAGCAAAAGAGGACTGGAAACTAGAGCTGTTGTCTCAACTCCTTTCCTATTCAGTTCCTCTCTAAATTCGCCCAAATCGTTCCATTCACCCCCATATGCTGATTGCTGAGTCTGTCCGGGAACTACGTAGGTGACTGCAATCGTCAGGATGAGGAGGAGAAGGACAGCCCAGAAAGAGGCTTGTAGAGCGATTCGCCTATTCTTCCTCGACTTCATTAATTTCGGGAGTTTATTCCAATCCACCATCATCCGCCCCCCATCGACTACGAGTTGTTGAGCCCGAAGTTCGTTTTATGACCGTTATGTGACCCTGAACGGCCCTGCATCGACTTAACTAGAGAGTTCGACGACCGTTCCCACGTTAGCTACTTCCTCGACAGGGACGGCAAGAAGACCGTCTGTAGTGGGCCATGGCAGTTCATTGGGATCGATTCCTTGTTCGGTTACAACCAATATTGCGACGATATTGCCCGTCTCGACATCCACAGTGAAATCAGCAAGGTGACCAAGTAGATCGCCGGCCGCATCAACAACCTGTCTTGTCAGAATCTCCTGAGTGAATGTAGTCTTCATACAATTCCTCAAATCAATTCAATTCCCGCGATTGAGCCTGATGTTCTTCGTACTGACTCGAGACCGCTGGTCAGTGTCTCCTCCAACTTGGAGTAATATTGCATCATCTCATCAGTCACAGTTGGTCTGACTCTATCGACAGCAGTCTCGAAATGCCTCTTTGTCACAGTCTTCTTACCATCCCTCATGGCAATCAACGCGGCTTCCCTACAGACTGCCTCTATATCTGCACCAGTGAAGTTCTCCATTCTTCCCGCCAGATCATCAATCTTGAATTTGCCAAGTGGCATGTCCTTCGTATGAATCTTCAATATCGCAGACCTTGAATCTCTGTCTGGTGGTGGGATGTGAAGTACCCTCTCGAAGCGACCGCTGCGCATTAGAGCAGGGTCGATCATCTCAGGTCGGTTGGTGGCTGCGACCACGATCACCCCCTCCATCCCTTCCACTCCGTCTAGGCTGCTGAGCAACTGATTCACCACCCTGTTCATGACATCGGAACCCTCGCCTGAATGGCCTCTTCTCATTCCTGCAATGCTCTCGAACTCATCTAGGAAAACAATCGAGGGGCTTGCCTGCTTAGCTTTCTTGAATACCTCCCTAACGGCTTTCTCTGATTCCCCTACCCACTTGGAAATTAGTTCAGGCCCTTTGATGGAGATGAAGTTGGCCTTGGCCTCATTGGCAATTGCCTTGGCAATTAGCGTCTTCCCGGTACCCGGAGCGCCAAACAGCATAATTCCCCTGGGTGGGCTGATGCCAAAATGAACGAACTTTTCTGGCATATTCAATGGCCACTCAATACTCTCCTTCAGCCTCTCCTTGACGTCCTCTAGGCCACCTACCTGATCCCATGTAACTTCTGGGACCTCGACATAAATCTCCCTTAGAGCACTGGGTTCGATCTCCTTGAGCGCTTCTTGGAAGTCGGACATCCGTACTTGCATCTTTTCGATTACTTCAGGGGCAATCTCTTCTTCGTCCAGGTCAATCTCTGGGAGATATCTCCGTAGCGCCTTCATTGCTGCCTCTCTTACCAAAGCCGAAATGTCAGCCCCAACAAAACCGTGTGTATTGTCAAGGAGCAAATCCAGATTGTAATCGTCACTGATTGGCATGTCCCTTGTGTGAATCTCAAGGATCTCCCCTCTTCCGATTCTGTCTGGGACCCCGATTTCCAATTCTCTATCGAATCTGCCCGGTCTCCTAAGGGCTTGATCAATTGCGTCTCTTCTGTTTGTAGCACCTATTACTACGACGTTGTCCCTACCCCCCATTCCGTCTAGGAGAGTTAGAAGTTGGGCGACAACTCTCCTCTCCACTTCTCCAGTAACATCTTCTCTCTTTGGAGCAATGCTATCTAGTTCGTCGATGAAAATGATTGCCGGGGCGTTTGCTGCGGCCTCGTCGAAAATCTCTCGCAGTTGTTTCTCACTCTCGCCGTAGTATTTCGAAATTATCTCGGGGCCGTTGATTGAGGTGAAGTGGGCTTTGGTCTCGGATGCGACGGCCTTTGCGATAAGTGTCTTCCCAGTCCCGGGGGGCCCGTGAAGGAGAACACCCCGAGGCGGATCAATACCAAGACGACGGAATAGAATGGGGTGCTTTAGTGGGAGCTCTATCATTTCCCTTACTTTCTGGAGTTGGTTTCCTATTCCTCCAATATCTTCGTATGAGATGGTCTGAATCATATTCTCTTCTTCTTGATCAACTGCATCTTCCTTGATGACAATCTCAGTGTCTGGCAATACCTGGACAATTCCCTTAGGGCTGGTTTGAACAATTGCAAATGGTAGGGCTTCGGCGAAAAGGGTCATTCCTGGGATGAAAATCCTATCTCCGGCTACTACTGGCCTCTTGTTCAGGCCCCTTCTAGCAAATCCTTCTATTCCGGGTCCGAATCGAACCTTCTGTTGTTTTGCCATTACCGGGCTTAGGACCAGTTTGGTACATGGCTCGACATCTACTTTGCGGATCTCGGCCCTGTCGCCGAGACTTACGCCGGCATTTTTCCTAATTATTCCATCAACCCTAATTACTCCTAGGTTAGCATCCTCTGGCCTACACCTCCAGACGATGGCTGCTGTCTTCCTCTCGCCCTCGATCCCTATGATGTCCCCCGGTTTCAGATTTAGATCGTTGTCAAATGGAACTCTTGCTCGGCCATGCCCGACATCGCTGGGTATTGCTTTCGCAACCCTCAACGTTAGTGATTCTGATGAGTCAGTTGTCATTTTCCGCTCCCTACCACTTCATCTCGTGCATCGGGGGTTGTTAAACCCTGCAATCTTGGATTCTCCATCAGGTAAAATGGTTATCGGAACAAAGAGGTGCGATGCGCATAATTCATTTCAGAAGTAGCGTCCGCGAACATCATGGCACACGTACTAGAGACTGGATTCGAGATATCACAAAGGGACAATCCCAATGGAAATCCCACAGTGATTGGATACAACATAATCAATGGAGAGTTGCGTTCTTCCAGTGATGGAGCGACCTTCGAAAGCAGGAATCCTGCATGGAAGGATGACTGCCTAGGGGTTTTTCCTCTTTCTACCAAGCAAGATGTGCACGATGCACTGAAATCCGCCAGAGACGCATTCTCTGAGTGGTCAAGGACTCCAGCGCCTTCGAGGGGCCAAATAATTGGCAACATGGGAAGATTGTTGATGGAGTACAAGGATGACATTGTAAGAGTCGAAACGAGGGAGATTGGCAAGACTCTGAAGGAGAGTGCGGGAGAAGTCCAGGAGGCAATCGACACGTGCCTATTCTTCCAGTCCGAGGGGAGGAGGCTATATGGTCAGACAGTGAACTCAGAATTGCCGGACAAGGAGCTTTTCACATATAGAAGACCATTGGGCGTATGTGGAATCATTAATGCAAGCAACTTCCCTGCAGCAGTCCCTTTCTGGAAGATGATTCCAGCAATAATGTGTGGAAACACGTGCGTGTGGAAGAGCCCTCAGGACTCTCCGCTACTGTCATTCATGCTAACCAGGATAATGTATGAGGCAGGTCTACCAAATGGGGTAATCAACCTAATCCACGGCAAAGGTAGTGGAGCAGGTCAATTCCTTGTTGATTCTGCGGAAGAAGGGCTGTTGAACAAGATCAGTTTCACAGGTTCAACCTCCGTAGGGAAGATGATTGGTGAGGTGTGTGGAAGAAACCTCGTTTCTTGCTCTTTGGAGCTAGGGGGTAAGAACCCCTTGGTGGTGATGCCATCAGCGAATATTGACAATGCTGTTGAGGGGGCATATTGGGCGGCATTTGGAACTGCTGGACAGCGTTGCACTAGCCTAGGGAACTTGATAATCCATGAAGATGTCTATGATGAATTCATGGCCAAGTTCATGGCCAAGGTCGAGGAGACCAGAATTGGCGACTCACTTAGGAACGAGGATGTTCTGTATGGCCCTATGCTCTCTGAGAAGTATGCAGACGATTTCCTAAGGGACCTAGGAATGTGTGAGTCTGACGGGGCTACGAAACTCTGGGGAGAGGGCCTGATTACCAATGAAAACAAACCAACTAACTTCCTTGGTGATGCATCCGAAGGGGCTTACATGTGGCCACACGTGTATGCGGACGTTACAGAAGGCATGCAATGCTTCCAAGAGGAGATATTTGGCCCGGTTGTCACGGTTGTTAAGGCGAAGGATTTCGAAAATGCCCTACACCTGGCCAACGCCTCTCCATACGGGCTTTCAAGTGCATGCTACACCAATGATAGGCTAGAGGCATATCGCTTCAAGACGGGGATCAAGGCGGGGATGACGGGGATCAACAATTCGACTACCGGGGCCGAGGCCCACCTTCCCTTTGGAGGTGTCAAGGACAGTGGAAATGGAACTAGGGAATCTGGAATCTGGGTCCTCGAGGCTTATTCCTATTGGCATGCAGTTAATGACGAACTGTCTGGAAAACTGCAACTAGCTCAGATGGACGTGGATGAGATCCACATCGAAGAGGCAGATGCAGACTACTCTTCACTAGCTTAGAGGAGCGTCTCTCCGCATTTGGGGCATGGCAGACCCGGAAGCCAGGCTCCGGGCATGTAGCTGCAGTTCGGGCAGATGGAGGTCACCAGATCGTCGCCGAGCACGATTTACTGGAGCGGTGGTGGATTAGAAAGATTTCGACAGTTGTTGGAATGCAATTACTTATTGCTCTTCTCCATGCGCATGTGCACTAGGGTGTGGTGCAGATAGAGGGAAGTATGAAGCTCCCAATGAAAAAGGGATTTGGGAAGACCGATCGAAGTGATGATTGGTGGAAGGGGCCCACTGCGATGGCGGCTTATCTGGGATTCATGATAATTTACGCGACTTGGAGGGGTTTCATGGAGTCTGACTTCATGTTTTTCAGTGATTTCGGGGCTTCATCCTGTGATAATTGGGATTCTGCAAAATCTTTCAAGGATGTATCGGAATGCCAAACCATGGCAATCGAACAAGGCAGCCACGTTCTCTCTCCACTTTACAGCCCTTTGATCTTCCCTCAATCATCGTGGGTCCCCATAGAATTGTGGTGGATGAGTCCGGCGATGTTCATCTTGATTTTCCCTGCTGGATTTAGAGCAACGTGCTACTACTATCGGAAAGCATACTATCGTGCCTTCTTCCAGCAACCTACTGGATGTGCAGTGTCAAAGCCATGGAACGAATATAGCGGTGAGAGGGGAATTCTCGTAGTGCAGAATCTGCATAGAATTTTCATGTATATCGCAGTAATATACTTGCCAATCCTAACTTACGATTTATGGCTCTCGGTAAATTTCCATGATGCGGCAGGGGATGCTTTTGGCGTCTCGGTTGGTTCCCTGATTCTCCTATTGAATGTCATAATGCTGTCCGGATACACATTTGGTTGTCATGCTTTCAGACATGTGGTAGGTGGGGGTTCTAACGATTGGACTGGTTCGACGATGAACCGCATGAAATACAAGATGTGGAAGTTTTCTACCAAGCTAAACGAACGCCACAAAGACTGGGCATTATTCAGCCTGTTCTGGGTGATGTTCGCTGACTTCTACATCTGGATCTGTCAAGATTTCGGATTAACTGATTACGTTCTTATTGGGGGTTTGTAGGTGGAAGAAAGCATTACTCACCATGAGTTTGATGTGGTTGTAATTGGGGCTGGGGGGGCCGGACTTAGGGCTGCAATTGAGGCAAGTCGAGCAGGAGTAAGCGTTGGCATGATTTGCAAATCAATGCTAGGCAAGGCTCACACGGTAATGGCAGAGGGAGGGGCTGCAGCGGCTCTGGCTAACAAAGATCCACGTGATTCGTGGCAGACTCACTTCCGAGACACCATGAAAGGAGGAAAGTATCTTGGGGACTGGAGGATGGCTCAGATTCACGCCCAGCAGGCACCTGATAGAATCAGAGAGTTGGAACAGTGGGGGGCAGTTTTCGACAGAACCCCGAAGGGGCTTACGAGTCAAAGGAACTTCGGAGGCCACACTTACCCAAGGCTAGCTCACATTGGAGATGCTACCGGCCTGGAGTTGATTCGAACCCTGCAACAGAAAGGCATCCATGAAGGGATGCAGGTCTTCATGGAATACACTGTTCGTAGAATCTTCAAGACTGATGGCAAGGTTTCAGGTTGCTTCGCCTACGACAGAAATGATGGTTCACTTCATGTTTTCAAAGCCAAGACGATTGTTCTCGCCACTGGTGGTATCACTCGCTGCTGGGAAGTGTGCTCCGGGTCATGGGAGTACTCAGGCGAAGGGCATGCATTGGCCTATTGGGCGGGTGCGGAAATGGGAGACATGGAATTCGTCCAGTTCCATCCTACAGGAATGATCTGGCCGCCTTCTGTGAAAGGAATACTCGTTACCGAAGGAGTTCGTGGGGAAGGGGGGGTTCTGAAGAATAAGAAGGGCGAGAGGTTCATGTTCAACTACGTCCCCGATATGTACGCAGAGGAGTTTGCCGATTCTATTGATGAGGCAGAAGCTTGGGTGAAGGAAGTAGTAGGGGGTAAATTAGCCACTAAGAGGAGGCCCCCCGAGCTTCTGACCAGAGATGTTGTGGCTAAGGCGATAAACAGCGAGAAGGCAGCAGGGAGAGCCTCGGAGCATGGAGGTGCATATCTGGACATCTCATGGAGGGACTCGGAGGAAGTGAAGAAGAAGTTACCAGGGATGTACCACCAGTTCAAGGAACTCGCTGCAGTGGACATAACCAAACAGCCAATGGAGGTGGGTCCAACTGCTCACTACGTAATGGGTGGTGTCAAAGTTGACCCTTACAGACAAGAGACGACGGTTGAGGGGCTTTTCGCTGCTGGAGAGGTCGCAACCGGATTACATGGTGCAAATCGGCTAGGTGGTAACTCGCTTTCCGACTTGATTGTATTCGGTAAGATTGCCGGGGAGCATGCCGCGAAATACTCGAAAGAACAGGGTGGTTTCTCTGAGATTGACCAATCCGATATTGACGAGGTGATTGAAGAGACCTTGGAACCACTAAGCAGAGAAGGCGGGGAGAACCCAGCCAAGGTTGTTAACGACCTTAGAGAAATGATGCAGAATAAGGCCGGAATCATTAGAACAGGCATGCTCCTTAAAGAAGCAATAAAAGATCTTGAGGATCTTAGATCTAGGTCTGTCTTGACTTCACCGGGAGGAGGAAGGGCGTACAATCCAGGATGGCATCAAGCACTTGAGATTGGTGCTATGGTGGACGTCAGTAAAATGTGTGCAATCGCAGCACTTAGGCGAGAAGAGAGTAGAGGGGCCCATACGAGGGATGATTTTCCCGAAACCGATGACAGACACTGGGGCAAAATCAACAGCGTGATTCTGATGGGGGATGATGGTTCGATGAACATTGATTTCGTTTCCTATCCGAAGATTTCGAAAGAATTGAGGTCGCTACTTGATTCTGATGACCTGCAGGAGGAGGAGTGAAATGACTGAGGAGGTGACTTTTAGGGTATTCAGAGGAGAGTCGGACTCTGATGGAATCCCATTTGGAAAAATGGTTGATTACAAAGTTGACCTCGACGAAGGAATGGTCGTGTTGGATGTAATCCACAGAATTCAATCTGAACATGCCCCAGAGCTCGCATGCCGTTGGAATTGTAAAGCGGGAAAATGTGGTTCTTGCAGTGCAGAGGTGAATGGAAAGGCGAGACTGATGTGTATGACCAGAATGGAGGATATTCTAGAAGAGACTCCTAGTAATGAGCCTGTGCTGATTAAGCCGATGCAGGCATTTCCACTAACCAAGGACCTAGTTACCGATACTTCGTGGGCTTACAGGACCGATCTTCAGATTAAGCCGATTAATGGACCCGAAGAGCCTGATTGGGTGTTCCATCAAGAAGAAGCCGACAGGTTGCAAGAGTTCAGATCGTGTATCGAGTGCATGCTATGCGTGAATACTTGCCATGTCCTTAGGGAGCATCAAATGTTCGAAGATTTTGCTGGGCCTAGGTTCTTTGTTCGCCTTGCCAGCCTAGAAATGCACCCACTAGACAATGAGAGCAGGATACCCGAGATCAAAGAGGACTTCGGGATTGGTTATTGCAACATTACCAGGTGTTGCACTGAGGTTTGCCCTGCAGGCATTCAGATTACAGACAATGCAATCATCCCACTAAAGGAAAGAGTGGTGACCGAATACTTTGATCCGATCATCGACCCGTTGAATACAGCATTGAATCTCACTTCTGGAGTTTTGAGCTACTTTACTGATGATTTCTCAAAGTCAGCCGATCCTGGAAATTCAAAGAAGGCAGAGGCGGCTCTAGAGGATGAGCGCGATCGGATCGAAGAAGCAAAGAAGATGGATTCCGAGAGGACAGAAAGGGCTCGAAAGAGATTCAGATCAAAGTAGGAATTGGCATATCGACTCATTCTACAGCATCCGCTGAGTTACGATGAAGACCTTCTGCTGTCGGACTACCGACTATTCTCAGATTCGGTCAATTCGTAGTTTCTTCACGTTGGCCTTATTGATCATGTCAGGTAGCCAGTCGGGTGCATTTGGCCCCTTTGGGACTCTGTCCTTAGAGCCAGAGAACACATGAACTCTGTTGGTCCCTCTTTCCCTGAGGTGGATGTCGGTGACACCTCTTGAAGCAGCCTTCAGAGCTGCTCCTCTGGGCTGCTTGCTGTGGAACACTTGAGCAGTGTCCTTGCCGTTCTGCATCAACACGAAATATTTCTTGTCTGTCATTTTTGGATTCCTCCGGCCACATGAGGTCCTGCATAGATAATAAAGATAAGCCGAGATTTCGGGATACTGGGGCAAGGTTTGCGAGATTTTGTGATTTTCCGAATTCTACAATTCAGCACATGCCAGTGTCTTTGTATTGGTTACTCCGGGGATTGAACGAACAGAATCGACTACTAGTTTCGCAATTTCGCCCATGCTCTCTGCCTCAATTTTGAGAATCATATCATGATCGCCAAACAGAACTTGCGCATCGGAAACAAAGGTGAGGGAAGAGGCCTTCTCGAAAACTGAATACTCTGTGCCTGGCTCCACATCAAGCAAAACATATCCGGTCGACATGGCCTCGGGAAGAGGTCGGTGACGATTAATGTTCCCGAATTTCGAAGATTTTACCTACGATGGATACTTATCAGATGGCCTCTCTTCGCACACTTATGGCCGACGTAGTAATCGTGAGAGAGTGCAGACACGGGCAAGTTCGTGTACTCTATGGGGACATCATTGGTGTCGAAGGTGATGTAATGGTCATTCCTGCGAATAGCAGGCTCGCTGGAAGAGAAGGTCTAGATGAAAGGATGCAGGAAGCTGCTGGAGAAGAGTTGAGAAAGGCTTGTGCAAACATTGCGAAGGAAAAGAGGAAGACGAATCAACAACCATGCGGAGTGGGGGAAGCAGTTACTACTCCTGCCTTTGGCCTTCCCGCATCTAATCTTGTGCACGTAGTTGGTCCTGATTGTAGGAGACCGACTCAGGATAATTTCAGGAGGGAATTGATGAGGAATTCATATGATGCTCTTTTCGAAGCGGTGGAGAGCCTCAAGCCTAGGGAGACCCTGGTCCTACCCCCTCTGGGAATGGACGTGTTCGCATACCCTCACAGAGAAGGAGCCAGGATGACTATGGAAATCATCCTCCCATGGATGGATGGGGAAAAAGACCCCGGAGTGGACATGGTGCTGATTGTTACTAACGAAGACAATTTTCTAAACAACATGAAGACGGTCTACAGAGAAAGTGAAGACCAGTTCCCTGGTGTGGACAGGACTAGAGACTACAGAAAGGGAAAGTTTCAGTGATTGGGACCGGTGTCCTCAATAACCCTGAGAATTGGATAGACCCGTGGGAACCAGATATGAGAGAGAACTGCGCTCGGTTCTAGCTGGTGAATTGAAGGGCGTTCGTGCAGTGACTAGGTCATGCAGTGAGGTTGAGAGAGCTAGGGCGATGAAGGTGATGCAGAGGCCTTTCTTAGTGGTCAGGGCACCGGGTAGCGGTTCGGAGGGTACCGGTGATTTACTTGCTCTGAGGGGAGACATGTGCTTCCCCATCGAAGTCAAGACCTCGAAGGTCGACAGGATTTACCTCTCGGGTAGGACGATGGATCAGTACAAGGCACTGAAATCTACTGGAGAGAAGTGTGGCCTCCTCCCTCTATACGCATTCAGGCTAAAGGGCGTCAGGGGTGACAGTTGGAGGATAATGAGAGTTGAGGTTGAGGGTCTGACTGGGAAACTAAGACATCTCTCAAGGAGCATTCCCTCGCTCCCTCTAACAAGCAGGGGAACCCCGCATCTGGACTGGAATGCAGGTATGCCAGTTCACCGGTTCTTGTCTTTGGTTTGCAAGTCAAATGGGGCTGGCGGTATTGTATCGGAATCAGGGGTTAACAATACGAAAGAGTCGATATTAGGCTAGTTTGAACGTCCAGAAAGAAGTTCTTCAATCGAATCAAGTTTTTTCTTCAGCATCTCGATATCTTGTTCAATCCGATTCAAACTGGCTTGGGTCAGTATCCTGCTGATGCTTTCTCTCTCTCTGGAAAGGGAGTCTATCCTTCTATTAGCACTCCGTGAGGAATCAGTTGCACCAAGAGACATGAGTCTCGGAAACGGTTGTCAGTATTCTCACTTACGTTTGAGAGCAGGTTGAAGAAAGAAGGGTGGACGTGCCTTGCTATGGCCGAGGAAGCAGAGAGCCGGGGAATTCTCGTCCCACTTCTGCTACTGTTCCTCGCCTACTACCTAGGTGCTCCGATTTGGTTGGTGATTCTTCTAGGAATGTGGTATTCTGGGTTGGTTTACGCTGAGTCCACGGGGGTCCTGGACAGGTTCGATGCTACCAGAGCTCTGGGCGTGATTCTGATGATTAGAACCAAGAGGGGGATGAGATTGCTAGACTTCGTCTCTAAGCCTAAGAGATTCTGGCGAGGTTTTGGAGAGCTCTCGATTTGGCTCTGCTTTTTTGTGATGTTCATGGTGGTTCTGCTACTGATTCTGAGTGCTATAGCAGTAGCAGTAAGCCCCCCGGATGACCCGCTTCCCGCGAGTGATCTGCTTCTGATTCCGGGTGTAACAAGCTTCGTGCCATTCTGGTGGCCGGCCTTAGCTCTAATCGTGGCGATTGTGATTCACGAGTATAGTCACGGCATCCAGGCAAGAGCGCATGGGATGAGATTGCGGAGTTTCGGGGTTCTGCAATTGGGTCCGTTGCCGGTAGGAGCATTCGCAGAACCAGAGGAGTCGGAGATGGAAAGAGCGCCCCGGAGAGAGAGACTGAGGCTCTTTGCGGCGGGACCTTCGATCAATATATTCGCCACATACGTCGTACTAATCCTTCTATCTTCTGTCGCCACTGGAATGGTTGCAGAAAACGAAGGAGTCCATGCTAGAGGGATAGTTGTTGGAGGGGGTGCCGAAGAAGCTGGCTTGCTTCCCTACGAGACAATAACCCACATTGATGGGAGTAGAATTGGGGGATACTCGGACTTCTCTAGTGAAATGGATGGCATTGCTGCTGGAGATGAGGCTGTATTGACAGTTCAATCGTGGTCTGGTGATAGTGAGTCGTGGTCTGAAAGGACATTGGTGGTCACAATGGGCGATCGATACCAATACTACATCGATGAGTGCGGTGGGGAAGAAGCGTGCATCGAAGATACCAACAAACTGCTCGATTTCTGGGGCGTCAAACCTGGAGATGCATTCTTGGGTGTTTCCAACCTAGTGTCCTCAACAGGAGGAGTGGATGGTTATGCCCATATTGTCGAGGGAGAATATTCAGCATTCGGGACGGTGTTAAGCACGGCCGTCAGACCTCTTTTGATGCTGAATGTTCCAATTGCAAATGATGGCCAGACAATGATTCCACAGGAGAGAGTTATGCTGATTGCAGGCGATGGGGCGATTGCATCCATGCTAGGAACTGATGGGATGTTGATGATGTTCGACTTTCTTTTCTGGCTAGTCTGGATAAACTTCCTACTGGGTTTCGCTAATCTGATTCCAATGATTCCTTTCGATGGCGGGCATCTGGTTCGAGATGGGATTCACTCCTTCCTGAGGAAGGTGAGCAAGAATTCTCATCCGATGCGGATAGAGATGCTGTCCAATAGAATCAGCAGCCTTAGCAGCATCTTCATTCTTCTAGTGCTATTGATCCCGGTTATTATTCCGTGGATTATCTCTAGCTAATCACTCTTCTTCATCGATCTTCCTAGGCTCGTGTACCTCTCGGAAGACTACCTTTGCCACTCCGACATTCTCCCTCAGAGTTGTGACCAATGAGAACTTGGTGAATGCCCAGTTCTGATCATATGCCATCTCCTCTGGGAGTGTCATGGTTAGGTCATCGCCATCGAAATCGATTTCGAAGTCCTC
>Ga0207992_1000333_pt1 | contig 24941 bp, 30 predicted proteins | sample ETN02SmetaG_FD_185788 | JGI IMG/M metagenome (GOLD analysis project Ga0207992, IMG submission 185788) | Marine microbial and viral communities from oxygen minimum zone, Eastern Pacific Ocean - ETNP2014F10-02SV255 (SPAdes) (version 2) | ecosystem: Environmental > Aquatic > Marine > Oceanic ...
TTCTCCTCTTCAGCTGGTGCTTCAGCTGCTGCCTCTTCAGCTGGTGCTTCAGCTGCTGCCTCTTCAGCTGGTGCTTCAGCTGCGGCTGCATCTGCTGCTGCTTTTTCAGCTTCAGCTATTTTTGCTTTAGTTTTTTCTAATCTTGAAAAGATTGTTGGATTGATGTGTTTTTTTGCTAAACCTTCATCCTCATAAACATAGAATGTTCCAGTAACTTTTGACATTCCTACATGAGTTTTTAATCTCATTGGAATCACTACTTTTCCATCTAGTTTGAATTCTTTTGTAACCATGTCTACTGCTTCCATACTCTTCAATTTTCCACTTGATCCTGGAAAATCACAAGTTAATTCTCTTCTAGATAAGAAGGTATTATTGACATCTGAAAGTGTCTCAATAGTTGACATGTATCAAAAATCCTTTGGATATTTCATATAAACCTAGTTGAACTTACATAAGAAATTTAAGAAAATGGAATGAATCCTTGATATGGAGAGATATTTGATTCATTTAAAAAACGAGAAACTTATTCCCATAAATTCTCGTGAAATTCTTTATCGGGCAAGGGATCTGGTTGTTGGAACAAATGCTCATATTCGACTTTGTAGAGTTGCTACTACGTTTATTGAATTTGATGTAGCTATAGAAACAAAAGATGTGGATGAACTAGTTGACAAATTGTCTCCAATTGGTGATTTAGATAATATTCGACATGTTGTAGAAGAAGAAATTGAAATAGACCAAGGAATTAAGGATGGAATATTTTATTTTAACAGTGAAAGATTTTGGGAATGTCATGAGGCATTTGAAGGTGTTTGGAAACAATGTTTTGGACGTGAAAAAGAATTAGTTCAAGGAATAATTCTTGTAGCCGTTGCATATGCTCATGCCCAAGAAAATGAATTGAGTATTGGAGTTGCTATGTTAACAAGAGCTTTGGAAAAATTAGGAACTTCTCCTTCAATGTATCATTCAATAGATGTTGAAAGAATAAGGAAAAAATCTATTGAAATGCAGAAAATTAATGATTTGGTTTTATTTGAGATCTAATTAGTTCTAATGATTTTGTAACAACCTCTGCACCTTGTAATAATCCTATACTTCCTTTTTTTGCTTGCTCTTCAGTCATTCTTGTTGTACCATCATTTTTGATAAAATCTGCTGACACAACTACTGGTACAGGATCGTCACTGTGTCCTTTGTTAATGCATGGAGTTGAATGATCTGCAGAAATAATTATTGCAACATTACTCGAATCTATATTTTCTACTAATGTTTTGAAAAATCTTTGATCAATTTCTTCTATATTTTTCATTTTACCGATTGCATCTCCATCGTGACCAAATTCATCAGGTCCTTTGAGGTGAACATAGATTGCGTTATGTGTTTCCATTGCTTTTGCAGCAACTTTTGCTTTTTCTTCATAATCTGTTAGGCCTCCTGCTTCAAATGCCTTCATTTTTAGCACTTCTGAAATTCCTAATTCTACTGGCATGTCCACTATACATGAAAATTTCATTTCATGTTTTTCATTAATTGGTGGAACATCTGGATATTTGTTACCTGCATCGCGAAGTAGAATACAACTTAGTTGTTTTTTATTTTCCTCTTTTCTTTTTTTATTGATATCGCTATTTTTCATAATTTTAATTGATTGTTCTGAAAACTCATTTACCAAGTTAGATGTAATTTTAGCATCTTCTGCATCTTCTAGCGGCAAACATTTTTCAACTTTCAAAAAATCCCCTACTGCTTTTGCTACTCCCATCCCACCAATGTTGCTGTATGCAGGATCAGTATTTGTAATTCTTGATGATAATTTTTTAGATGATGTTCTAATTCTAACTGTTACTCTGTGTCCTATTGTTGGTGCAACAACAATTTTTGTGTCTGGTATTGAGAATTGAATTTTTTCCTCTAATTCTTTTGCTATGCCTTGTGCATCCTCTTTTTCTATCTGTCTTCCAGCTCTTCTATCTGTGATTACTTCGTTTTCATCTAATGTTGAATAATTTCCTCTTAATGCCAAATCACCATCTTTAAAATCAATTCCAACCCCTATTGCCTCGATGACTCCTCTTCCAGCATAATCTGCATGATCAAATTTGTATCCTAACATATTGAAAACAGCAATATCTGATTCTGGAGCTATGCCCTTTCCTACTGAAATTACTTCACCAATGGTTCCATTGCTTGCAATTTTGTCTAAAGTAGGCGTATTTGCTGCTTCTAAAGGTGTTTTTCCGTCTAAATCTGGATGTGGTAGATCTCCAACACCATCTAAAAGAACATAGATAATGTGTATGTTGGAATTGTCCATTTGAACTCTGTTAGTCCAACCTTTTGATCTCTGTTTTAAATCTTCCAATGATTTTGCGATCAGATAATTTTCAAATCTTTGTAATAAAAAATTTTTGTAAAATGAAAAATATGTTTTTAATTTTTGAATTATTTTCATTTTAATTTTTTAGTAAACATTTTAACATACACTTACTTTCAATAACAATTATGGGTGATATGCGAAAAGATTATGTTTCTGAAAGATTCATGATTGTTTCAAAAAATAAAAAATCTGTAGACGGTAAAAAAAATCCCTTTGCTCCTGGAAATGAATCTCTTACTAATCCTTCTGTTTTATCACTAGTTGAAAAAGATGGTATGTTACAACGTCTTCAAGATAGCGAAGATGATTTTGTTGAAGGTTGGTCTATACGTGTTTTTGAAAGTAAAAACCCTGTAGTTTCTGTTGAAACAGAAAACTCTTACAGTGAAAAACCATTTTACAGTGAACCAAATTATGGATATCATTATGTCATTGTAGCTTCTCCAAACACTAAAGATACGTTTTCAACCATTAGTCCAGAACAATGGTCAAATGTTTTAGTTGTTGTTCAAGATAGACTACGATGGCTCTATACTCAAAAGGGTGTTACTTACGTTTCAATTTATGGTGATAATGGTGAATTGGCAGGTAGTACTAACCCCCATCCTCACTTGAATATTCTAACTCTTTCTACTATTCCTCCTGTAATTGATGCAGAGGCTGAAGCTTCTCATAAAATCTTGAATGAAAAAGGAGTATGTCATATGTGTCAAACAATTAATGAGGAATTGAGTGGACCTAGACAAATACTTCAAACTGATGGATTCATTGCTTTTTCTCCTTGGGCTCCGTCATACCCGTATGAATTTTGGATTGCCCCTAAAAAACACACAACCAGTTTCTCAAAAATCACTCAAAAAGAAATTAATGATTTGTCCCTAATTTTGAGGGCTACTTTAGGTGGTTTAACAAAAACTATCAAAAATGTTTCATATAATCTGGTTTTTCACCTTTCACCTGAAAAGAAAAATACTAGACAAATCCATTGGCACATTGAAATTTATCCAATAACTAAACCTTGGTCTGGTTTAGAACGTGGCTATGGGATATTTTTGAATGATGTGTCTCCTGAAGATGCTGCTGAAAAACTTGGAATAGCTTGTAGGAAAGAACTAGCTAATCTTGTTGGAATCCTTTAATTTCTGAATGGTTTATTTATCAACTCTATTTACTTCTGTTAATGGGAAATGTTGAAAAATGGCTTGCAGTAATTAGTGTCGCTCTTTTTGCAATGTTTGCTGGTGAAATGATTTCTGTTTATTATTTTATGTTAACTGTTCCTGAAGACGCTGTTGTTGCACAAGGATTTACTCCTGATCCAAAACTAATTCAATTTGTTTCCATTGGTGTTGCACCAGCTGGAATTTTAGCTGCAGTTGCTTACATCATGTCGAGAAATTATGGTTCAAAACAAATTGGTGGTTTAATTATTGTTGGAGGTATTATTTTACTTGCTGGTAATCTTGTGGTTTATTCTTGGGTTGATTCTGTTCCAGACATTTATGTAACAGATGCAGTTCAATATCTTCCACTCTTATTCATAATATTGTCTGCTCCTGTAATGGCTGTTGGGGCAAGACTAATCTTAAAACGAAAAAAACGTCCTACAAAAGAATATTTTTAGTTGTGATCAAATCTAAATTCGTTTGAATGATATTTGAAACCTATTTTTTCATAAAATTGTTTAACATCATCTGAACAATCTAAAATTGTTTTATAGCAATTATGTTTTTCAGCAACTTTTAAAACATATTTGATAATTTTTTCACCTATTTTTTGACCTTGGAACTCTTTACTGACTACTACATCTTCTATGTGCCCTACAAATCCTCCTTTATGAATAAATTTAGGCTCAATTAGCAGTGTTGTCGACCCGATAATTCTATCGTCAATTTCAGCAACAATGATGATGTGATTTGGATTTGATTTTATATTATTCAAAATCTCTAATGCTTTTTCTTTACTGATAGTACTTGCTTCTCTTAACGTATCCAATGTATTTAGAAAACCTTTTTGAAAATCCCCTTCTTCTATTTCTCTTATTATGGGTTGGTTCATTTTAATTTCTCTTGCTTTCTTTCATATTCGTCACATGCTTGTTTGTATGATTCTTTATTTCCGATATCTGTAAAGCCTTTTTTTGTAATAAAACTATTCACTGCTTGTTTCTTCTTCATTGCTTTTTTAATTACATCATCCATTCCGTATGCCTTATTCTTTGGAATTAAATTAAAAATATTTGGATTCATTACATAACATCCCATATTTACATTTCCTTTAATTTCTGGTTTTTCATTCCAACTTGTCACTTTTCCGTTTTTAGAAGTTTCAATTACCCCATATGGTAAATTTGTTTTAAATTCATTTAAACTCATTGTCACAAATGATTTTTTTGTGACATGTTGTTTTATCATATTTTTTAAGCTAAAATTAAAAATTGAGTCACCATACATACATACAAAATCATCATCGATGAATTCTTCTGCTGTTTTAAGTTGTCCTGCTGTAGCTAATGGTTTGTTTGAAATTGCATATTCAATTTTAACTCCGAATTTGCTTCCATCTTCAAAATAATCTTCAATTGATTTTCTGAGATAACTTACACAAATAACTATTGATTTGATTCCTCCTTTTTTTGTCCATTCTATAAGGTGCTCTAAAATTGGTTTTTCTCCTACTGGCAACATGGGTTTGGGCTTGCTGATGGTTAATGGTCTTAATCTTGTTCCTAGACCTCCGGCAAGAATTACTGCTTTCACAAACGTTATTTCAAATTTGAGTATTTATGTTCAAGGATAAATTTATCCTTCTTTGAATAATTTCTGTATTTTTTTTATTACTATTTCTGGAGATTCTCCAAATAATATTATCATTGGCTCTTTTCCAAAATCTCCTTTATGAAAAATTACATCTGGTGTTTTTTTTGAATTTTTAATTGCGTTTGTAATTCCCCATGCTATGGTGGAGCCTCTTATTTTGATATTTTGTGGCTCTTCATTTCGATCATAATCATATGTATTCCATTTTATTTTTTTAATTTTAGAAATTGTTGATTCCGTATATTTCAAATTTATTGCAGATTGAATATTTGGATATTTTTTATTTACAGATAATAATGCTGTTGCAACATGCTTTGAACCCCCATATTCTAAATCCCCTGCCACTATGATTTTTTTACCTGCTTTCACTATTCTTCCAGAAATTCCAAGGATCTCTTTAATGGATTTTGGTTTATTTTCTGAAAATACAAAATTAGTTTGGCATTCTGGAATACATTCAAAAATATTTTTAATTTTTGTAAATTCATTAATTGCTTTTCCAAGTTTAATTTTTTTAGTATCTGATTCAACAAAATTTGTAATTTCAAAACCCTTCCCAATTTTTTTTGAATTTTTTATTGAATTAAGAGTAATTTGTTTTGCAAACTCTAATGACTTTTTAATTTTTTTATATTTCACAATTCCAAATAGGGTCACAGCTGAATGGATATATCCACTTCCACGATTAATTTTTGGAATTTTTTCATCGATGAGAAAATATTTTTCATTTGACTCTAAAACAAAATCTGAGATTTTATTATTTTTATTTTCAATCCCTGTGATTATCACATTTTTTGCTCCCATCATTTGAATTATTTTAGCAACTTTTTCAGGCGTATTTTTAGAATTAATTTTTGTTTTTGCTAAAATTTCAGCCTCAAATTTGTTTGGTGTGATTACCGTTGCCAGAGGAATGATGAATTTTTTAAAATCTACTATGGCTGTTTTTTCTATCAACATTGCTCCAGTAGTTGATTTTATTACTGGATCTACAACAATTGGAATATCTAATTTTTTCAGATATTGATAAATTGTTTTAATTATTTCTGAATTGTATACCATTCCAATTTTTATTCCATCAATCTTGAAATCTGTAATTATTGATTTTAATTGATTCTCTAAAATTTTTTTTGATACTGGTTCTATCATTCCAAAATTTGAAGTATTTTGTCCTGTAATTGCTGTAATTACTGTTAACCCATGCACATTCAATGTTGAAAATGTCTTAATGTCACTTTGAATTCCTGCACCTGATGATGGATCTGATCCACCTATTGATAATAAATTCACATCATTTACTAATTTTTAACACTAATTTATTTTTCCATATTTGATAATTTTAATTTAAAATCATCTCATCTATTTTATACTTGAATGATTTTTTTATTATGTGAGCAAAATTCCTATGGTCGATGATCGTATTCCTGATCAATTACAATGTACTAATTGTTTACTTCCAATGCAATACCAAGAAAAAAAGGATGGAAAATTTCTTTGGCAGTGTTTTAAATGTGGAAAAAAATATTTTGTTTCTCAAAACATTGATGATGATATGGAAGAAAGTTGGAGCCCTCCTAGATGATGGACTCTAAAAATAATCTTCAAAAATCTACTCTTGAACAATTTGATAATTATAAAACTTTGATTTCTTCTGAAATTGAATTAATTCAAAGGATTCTTGAAATACGACAAAATTTTTCTGGCTCTGATGATGTAGGCAGACTTATTGAGCCTATTATGAGGAGAATTATTCAGATTAGGTCTGAAAAGTTAGTAATTGAAAAAAGTCTTTGCTTATTCTAAGATGTAGATTGAGTTACACAATCAAATGAACAAAATTCATCTTTCATACTTTGGAATTCTTTTCCACAATGCATACACTCTCTAATTATTTTCATAACTTACTAAGAGTTTTTTTGAATTTAAACATAAAATTTTTCTTAATATAGTGCTAACTTGAAATTCGATCAAAATTATCTTTTTTTTCACGATTGTTTAAATCAGGTAAAAACTAGATTGATACATGACTACTCAAATGACTTCTGCACGTCGTGGAATTGCAACTGACGAAATGAAACAAGTTGCAAAAGATGAGGATGTTTCACTTGACTGGTTAATTCCAAAAATTGCTAGAGGTTCAATCATTATTCCTAGTAATAACGTTAGACCTCAAAAAATTCACAATGTTGGAATTGGTAAAGGATTGAAAACTAAAGTCAATGTCAATATTGGAACCTCTACTCTAAATGTAAATTTGGATGAAGAAATTGAAAAAGCTAAAGTCGCAATAAAATATCATGCTGACACAATGATGGATCTTAGTGATGGTGGTGATGTTAAAAAAATTCGTCAAACCTTGATGGACAATGCTCCAATTACTTTTGGAACTGTTCCTATTTACGAGGCTTACAACTACGGTGTTGAAGTTCACAAGAATCCTTTGAATTTAACAGAAGATGATTATATCAAAGCATTTGAAAATAATGCCAAAGATGGGGTTGACTATACCACTGTTCACTGTGGAATTACTAAAGATATTGCAAAAAGAATTCTTAAAGTTCAAAGATATGGTGGTGTTGTAAGTAAAGGTGGTACGATAACTGCTGCTTGGATGTTAAAACATGATAAAGAGAATCCTTACATTACTCATTATGACTACATGATGGAAATTGCCAAAAAATACGATGTCACATTTAGTCTTGGAGATGCATTAAGGCCTGGCTCTATTTTAGATTCACATGATGAATTACAGGTACAAGAAATGATCAATATTTCCCAATTAACGAAGCGAGCTCATGAAAATGATGTCCAGGTTATGGTTGAGGGTCCAGGTCATGTTCCATTAAATGAAGTTGCTGCAAATGTTCGATTAGCTAAATCTCTAATTGGTGACGTTCCATATTATGTTCTTGGTCCTTTAGTCACTGATATTGCATCTGGACATGACCATATTGCAAGTGCAATTGGTGCTGCAGTTTCTGCAAGCGAAGGTGTTGACCTTTTATGTTATCTCACACCTTCTGAACATTTGGCATTACCTAATGCTGAAGAAGTCAAAGCTGGATTAATTGCATATAGAATTGCAGCTCATGCAGGCGATCTTGTAAAAATGCGAGATAAAGCAATCAAATGGGATATGGAGATGACTGAAGCTAGACGGACATTGGATTGGGAAAAACAACTTGCTTTATCTATTGATCCAGAAGAGGCAGCAAAAATTCATTCTAGAACTGGTCAGCATCCTGGAAATAATGTTCCGTGTACTATGTGTGGTGGTGCATGTGTGTATATGATGTTGCCACAACAAAAAAAATATGATAAAGAAAATGAAAACTTACAACAAATTGAGTAGTATTTTTTCAAGACTAGGAACTGTTTGATAATTCTTTAATTCTGTAGGTAGAATCCATTTAAATTCTGAATTTTCCCAATTCAATTCAATGCTTTCATTCTTTGTTTCAAATAAAAATGGAAAAATTTCCCATTCGTGATTTTTATATTGTTGTGACTGTATTTTCATCTTTTCTAATTTGTTAATTAATCTGATTTCTTTTTCTTTAATTCCTACTTCTTCAAAAATTTCAATTTTTGCTCTATCTATTGGGGTTTCGTTATTTTCAATAATTCCACTAACTCCTGACCATAATCCTTTCATTGATCTTACTTTTTCACTTCTTTTTAGAATTAAAATTTGATCATTATGTTTGATAAAAGATGTAACTATTCTTGTTGAACGCATTCTCTATTTTTCAACTGATTTGACCATCTTTGAGAGTTTTTTGTATGACTCATCAAGGTCAGTATGTTTTGAAAGTCTCTCTTGACAATTTTTAATATATTCAATGACTTCTTCTGTTTTTGATTCTTGTACGGATGTGAGTAATCTTCCTATATCTTTCCATAATTCTTCAGCTACTCTTCTAATTTCAGGATTTGCAATTATTGTTTCAATTAATTCTGGTGTTTCTGTCATAATGCTCTCTGCTAATGTTTTTTGCACTCTGAATGTAGTACCGGACATTTTCTCTGTCAATAACATTTTCTCATCTTTAGAAATTATGTTTGCAAAAACTAAATTCATTAAGTGAGTTAAACCTAAAATTACTGCAATTTTTTTATCATGTTCAATTGCATCTATTGTAACAAAGTTAGCTCCATCGAATAAAGTCTTAGCTACTGTTAATTCTTTTTTTGCATCTTTAATTGGTACAGAAATTATGTTCTGATTTTTTATTGTTTTTATGCCCGGACCAAACATTGGATGAATACAAATTGGATTTATTTTATCTGGCATTTTTGATAATGATGATACCACTTTTGATTTTTCTGAAGAAATTTCAATTAGATATGTTCCTTTTTTCATTTCTTTTGCAATTAATCTGATAATTTCTGGTGTTCGTCTTGTTGGTGTACATAGTACTACGTAATCTGCTTTTAGAATTGCACCTACTAATGATTCTGATACTAGTATGTCTTTACCGAAACTTTTCGTTTCAGTGTCATATCCTGTAACTTCAAAATCTGAACCTGCAAAATACTTTGTGAACCATCGACCCATTTGTCCACCTGCACCAATTACTGTTAGTTTTTTCACTGTATACCCCTCATAATGTTGCCTAGTATATGCATTCCTTCCATTAGTGTTTTCTCATCTTGGCATGCAGATATTCTAATGAAATTTTTATAATTTCCAAAGCCTTCTCCTGGGGCTATTGCTATGCCTTTTTCTAATGAATTGTTGGCAAATTCAACTCCATCAAAGTCTTTTTGATTAATTTTTGCAAAAATGTACATTGCCCCATCTGGAATCATAAATTTTAGTCCCATTTCATTAGCTTTTTCTGTTAGCATATCTAATCTGTTTTGAATTAATTTTGAATTATTTGATGTATCTGATTCCAATGCTTTCATAGCCACATATTGAATTGGTTCTGATACATTTGTTAAACAGAGTGCTTCTAATTTGACCATTTTTTCTATAATTTTTTTTGATGTGATTGCATACCCTACTCTAAAACCTGTCATTGCATGTGATTTCGAAAATGATTGTGTGACTATGCTTTTTTCATAATTATAACTTAGAATACTTTTCCAATTTGTTTTTGCATATTGTGAATAAATTTCATCACTTAAAACATAGAGATCATTTTCTTTTGCTAAATTTATGATATCGTCTTGTAATTTTTCTGGTAATATTTTTCCTGTTGGATTATTTGGATAGTTTAGAACAATCATTTTTGTATTTGAATTAATTGTATTCTTAATTTCTTCAACGGATGGTTCCCATTTTTTTTCTAATGTTGTATTTATTGTCCTAACTTTAATTCCTGAATTTAATGCACAATCTTTGTATGCTGGCCATGATGGTTCAATTACAATCATTTCATCCCCTGGATTAAGTAATGTGCTAATTGCTGAAAAAATTGAAAATCTTGCGCCTGGACTAACAATAATATTTTCTTGCGTAATTTCTACGTTGAATTTTTGTGAAACATATTTTGCAAGTGCTTCCCTAAATTTTGGCATTCCTCTTGCTTGCCCATATTTCATAAACCCTTCATCAAAAACTTCTGATAATGATTTTTTAACAATTTCTGGTGGTAAGAAATCTGGTTCCCCTACTTCCATATGTATGATTTTTTTACCTTCTTGTTCTAATGATTTTGCTTTTAAAAATATTGAAAGATGTGTTTGTTTATTTTCTGATTGTACTTTGATTGATTCATTTAATAAAAAATTCAAAAATTTTGATGCCAATGTTTCATCTAATCCTATTTGTTGAGCCACTTTCATGATTTTTCTACGTAAATTCTCTTCACGCTCTTCATCTGCAACTCCTTTTCCAATGCTTTTTTTGACTTCACCAATTTGTTTTGCAATATCTGTTCGAGTTTTGAGTAAATTGATCATTTCTAATGTTACTGCATCCATCTCATTCCGAAGTTCATTAATGTCTGACATTTTTTTATAAACTTGGCTTAATTGCACCTGTAATCAGTGCATGATCTGCAATGGTTAGAGCTACTAATGAATCGACAACTGGTGCAGCTCTTGGTACTACACATGGATCATGTCTACCTTTAACTTGTAAAATTGCATTTTTCTTATTTTTGATATCTACTGTATCTTGTTTTTGAGCAATGGATGATGCTGGTTTAAATGCAATTCTCATTGTAATTGGCATTCCGTTAGAAATTCCGCCTAAGATTCCTCCTGAGTTGTTAGTCTTTGTTACAATTTTTCCTCTTTTCATTGCATACAAATCATTATTTTCCGAACCAAATAATTCTGATCCTCTAAAACCTGAACCAAATTCTATTCCTTTTACTGATGGGATTGAAAAAATTGCTTTACTTAAGTCCGATTCTAATGAATTAAAAATTGGTTCTCCTAATCCTACCGGCACATTTGTTGAAATTGATTCAATGATTCCACCTAAAGAATCTCCTTTTTTCTTTGCATCTAGAATTGTTTTTCTCATTTTTTCAGCCGTTTTTTCTTCAGGACATCTTACTTCATTTTTATAAATTAATTTTGACATTTTTTCACTGAATTCTTTTTCCATCTTTATTTTTCCTATCTGTGTTGTAAATGAATTAATTTTGATTCCAAGTGTTTTGTTTAGTAATTTTCTTGCTATTGCTCCACCCATGACATGTGTTGCAGTCAATCTTCCTGAAAATCTACCTCCTCCCCTATGATCATTAAATTGATTGTACTTCATCATTGCAGGATAATCTGAATGACCTGGTCTTAATTTTGTTTTTAAATTTTCATAATCTTCTGATTTTTGATCTGCATTCCAAATTAACATGGTAATTGGTGCACCTGTTGTAAATCCTCTAAAAACTCCTGACACAATTTCTACAATGTCTCCTTCTTTTCTTTGAGTTGAAATAATATTTTGACCTGGTTTTCTTAAATCAAGCATTTCTTGGATTTCTTTTTCATCAATTTCTAATCCTGCAGGACATCCGTCTAAAACTGTGCCAATTGATCTTCCATGACTTTCACCAAAACTTGTCAAAACTAGACGCTGACCAATAGAACTTCCCGGCAACACACTATCTAGTTTAGTGATGTTTATAATTCCTCGTGGTTTTACAGGAATTCTCTTGGTAAATCTGTGATAATTGGTAAAAACTGTGATTTTTGCTTATCTTGCTAGTTTTTTGATTTATGACTATACAATATCGATTTTTGCGCCTAATCTATTCATTTCTTGAATGAAATTTGGATATGAAACCTGAACTGATTCTGAATCTGTAACTGTACAATTCCCAATATAGGTTCCTGCAATACAAAATGCCATGAATAATCTATGATCATTCTCTGAATCTAATTTAGCTCCTGTTAAGTTTTCTGAAGATTTCAAAATTAATCCATCTTCTTTTTCATCAACAATAATTCCAATTTTTGGTAATTCTCTTGCAAGTATGGAAATTCGATCTGTTTCTTTTAATCTCGCATGTTTTACATTTACAATTTCAATTGGTTCTGATGAAATTAATGATAAAATTGCTAGTGGTGGCAGAAGATCCGGAGAATTTCTTAAATCAAAAATTCCTCCTGTTAATTTTTCAGGTGATTTAATTTTAATCTCATTTTCATTAATTGTTACTGTAACTCCTAATTGTTCCAAAAAGTCAATGAATGCTTCATCTCCTTGCGGTAGATTTCCCATACTTCCTTTAATCGTAACATTTTCTCCATTAAGTACAGTAAAAGAAAGAAGTAATGCTAAACTTGAAAAATCTATTGGGACATTGAATGTTGTATTTTTATAAATTTGTGGTGATATATTGTATTTCTTATACGGAATCAATGTTTGAACTGATACTCCAAATTTTCTCATTGTTGCAATTGTTGCATCTAAATATGGTTTTGAAACTAAGTCGCCTTCAATAGTTAAATTAATTCCATTTTTTGTTAATGGTGCAGAAATTAATAATGATGAAATAAATTGACTTGATAAATTTCCTGGAATTTTTATGTTTCCTCCTAAAATATTCCCTTTAATTTTTACTGGAGGTTTCCCATTAGTTGAACTACATTTTGCACCAATACTTGCTAATGCATCTAACAATGGTTGCATCGGTCTTTTTTGAATACTATCATCTCCTGTCAAAATAATTTCTTCAGAAAATAGGCTTGCAATTCCAATTGCAATTCTGATGGTTGTTCCAGAATTTTCAGTATTAATCTCTGGTACTCTTGAGCCTATTTTGATTGATTCTTTTACGATTATTGTTGAATCATTTATTTCTATGATTGCACCAAATTTTTTACATGCTTCAATGGTTGCTTTAGTATCTGCTGAAATCAAAATGTTCTCTACTTTACTGTTGTTACCTGCAAGTGATGCTAGAAAAATTCCTCTATGTGTATAACTTTTGTTTGAAGGACAATCCATAACTCCACTAATTTTTGATTTCTCTACTTTACAGTTCATGTACTTCTGCCTTTTTGTTATTTATTTTTGAAACAATAACCCTCCCTTCTAAATTTGAAAATATTTTTTTAACATTGGAAATATTTTCTTTTTTTACAATTGCTGCAATTGCTGGGCCATTTCCTGATACTGATGCTCCTAATGCACCTTTGTCAATTAAATCCACTATAATCTTAGGATCTGAATTTAAAATGGAAGATGTGGCTAAACCATTTATTGTCATTGCATCCCAATACTTTTTTTCATTTGCTAACTCCCATGCATTATTGAAAATTGATGATAGTATTTTTAATTTCTTTAAATTCCCTCTTTTTCTATTTTTGGGAATAAAAATAACTGCACTTAGATTTGATGGAATTTTCTCAAAATTTATTCTATTTCTCTTTCCGTTATCTGTTACGTTGAATCCTCCATAATAACAAGAACATGCATCATCATATGCCCCAGTAATACTTACTTTACTCTCAATGGACGCATCTACTCCGGCTAAAAGAATTTGCTTATCTGTTAATTTTGGTTTGAATATTTTTGCACATGCTAATGCAACTACGGATGATATTGCACTGGAACTTTTTAATCCGTAACCTGTTGGAATTTCTGAAGTTAATGTAATTGTTATTTTATTTTTTTCTAAATCTTTTTTCGATACAATTTTTTCAATTGTTTTATTGATTAATCTGGAACTAAGACTCTTATTTTCTGATTGAATTATGATTCCTTTTCCTATTGATGTCTCAACAATTGCTTCAACTTTTAGTGATATTCCTAATGTTGCCCCTTTTTTACTTGCTATGGCACTAACTATTGAAACTGCACCATGCACAGTAGCTTTTACTTTTGCCATCAAAATCCTCCTAACAATGCTTTTTTCATTGCATTATAAGGCGCTTTCATTTCGTGCCAAATTTCAAATGCTCTGGTAGCCTGACCTAAAAGCATCTCATATCCGTAAATAACTTCTAATTTTTTTTCTTTTGCTTTTTTAATAAAATCTGTATTCATTGGAGAATACACAATATCATAAATCACTGAATCTTGATTTACTTGTTCAAATGAAATTGGACTTGATTCATTTTTCAATCCTAATGATGTTGAATTAATTATGATGTTATATTTTTGTAAATTTTTAATTTCTTCTATTTTTTTTACATTTGTAGACAATCCAATTCTTGTAGCAAATTCTGATAATTTCTCTGCATTTTTGGTTGTTCTGTTTGCAATATCTACTTCTTCTGCTTTTTCTTTAGACATTCCTGCAATAATGGCTCTTGCAGCACCTCCTGCTCCGATTAACAGTATTTTTTTATCTTGAATTGAAATATTTCTTTTTTTTAATGGCTCTAAAAATCCGTCCATATCTGTATTATATCCTTTCAAAACTCCATCATTATTCACAACTGTATTTACTGCACCAATAATACTACATGATTCATCCATTTTGTCCAGATATTTCATCATTTCAATTTTATGAGGAATTGTAACATTAAATCCACTGATCTTTATTTTTTTAAGCCCTTCAACTCCACTTTCTAATTCTCCCTTTGGAATCCTATATCCAATATATGAAGAATCTAAGTTTAATTCTCTAAACGCTGCACTGTGTATGTTTGGAGATAATGAATGATTGATAGGATCTCCAATTACTGCAAAACTTTTTCCCATATGACTTTTTGAGAAATAGATTGATTTAAACTCTCAATTTTTTATTTGCTACTTTTTAGATTGATTATTTTGTTTACTTCATCTACACTAAACTGTCCTGGTGCAACTGCTTTTCCTAATGATACATACGTGTATGGACTACCAAGATATAGGCACAAAATTCTTGAAATTTTACCCTCATCGCCCATTGCAAATGAAATTAAATTATTTTTCCCTCTTTTATTATACAATTCAAGCATTCTGGTTGCATCGTCTACTGATTTTGCAGTACTAACAATTTTAACATTATTTGAAAATTTACTCATTTTTTTAATTTTGTTCTTTAATTCTACTGTCTTAGGAGTTTTTTTAAAATCGTGCCATGAAACTAATAATTTTGTTTTGGTGCTTTTAAGATATTTTGATAATTCTTTATTTTTATTCAATGTATTAAATTCAACATCTAATAAAAATGGATTATACTCTGCAATTAATTTCAATATGGCGATTCTTTCTTTTTCAGTACCTGTAAATTTTCCGCCTTCATTTTTTGGTCTTAAAGTACACACAATTTTTTTTAAATCTGTTTTAATTATTTCTAATGTTTCGGGAATTTGTTTTGCTTTTAAAAAATCCAGTCTTACTTCTACGTAATCTGATTTTTTTAATGAATCTTTTAATTTATTTTTAATTTTCTTTGGAGAATTTTCTGCAATTGATATACATGTTTTGTATTTCATTTTATTTTTCTAATATGTATTCATCTGAAACTTCCATTCCAAAATGTCTGCCTGTTGCAGGTTTTGCATGAGCCATAACTATGTCTCCTTTTTTTAGATGTGTTACTGATACTAATTGGCCGTTAGGTTTAACGAATCTAATTGTTTCTGCATCTTGTGCAATAATTCCTCCGATTTCATTTCCTACTGATGCTTTAATCATTAACATAGGCCTTCTTTCGATTTTTGATCTTCCAACTGTTGCTCTACGTGCTTTACCTTTAGAATTTAGAATTAATACTTCTGAACCTGTTTCTACTTCTGATAAATAATTTGTTGTACCGTCTGGAGATAAAGTGTAACAATGAACTGCACCTGCATTTACTCTAAATGGTCGTGGTGATGTAAACGATGAACCTACTGATTCATTGTGTACAAGAAATAAGAAATTTGATCTACTTCCAATTAACATCCCTTCACCTTTATGTAGCATTGATGCTGTATCCACACAAACTCTCTCTCCGTCCCCTACTTCTTTAATTTCAAGAATTTTTGCTGGTTTCATATCGAAACTTCTTGTACCTAAATACACCATTGCTTCTCTTACTTCATTAATTGAAGATGTACTGAAGATTACCCCGTCTACTCCTACTTCTAAAATTGAAAACATTTTTCTTACTTCTTCTGGTGTCCTAGCAATTGCAAAAATCTTTGTGTGTATTTTATGTAATTTTGCAATAATGTTTTCTAAAGGGATAATTTTCCAATCTTTAACTTCTATGATGACAAAATCTAATCCTTTTTTTGAAATTGACAATACGTTGTCAATATCTTTATTTGATAACACTTCAAATTTAATTCCAATTTTTTTCCCTTTTGGTTTGGTTGAATTTTCTTTTTCTAATACCACATAGTTTGAAGAATTTGATGTGGATATTGTTTTTAATTTTGTTTTTTTCTTACCTAATTTTTTTGGATCTAGAAATATTGTTTTAATTCCTTCTTCCTCTAGTTGAGGCAAAAATTTTGTTAATTGTGCCTGATTTACTTTTGGTAGAACTATTAATTCTCTTGTTTTACTCAATTCTTTTCATTGCTTCCTTTGCAGTACCTTTTTTGAAAATTATTTCTGATAATGCTTGAACCATTTTTTCTGGTTTTTTATGTGCAAAAATATTTCTTCCATATGTTACCCCTTTAGCTCCTGCTGTTATTGCATCCTCAGTCATTTGGAGTATGTCTAAATCTGTTTTAGCTTTAGGTCCTCCTGCAATTACAATTGGAACTGGTGTACTTTTAACAATTTTTGAAAATGAATCTATGTCTCCTGTGTATAATGTTTTTACAATATCTGCTCCACACTCTGCACCAATTCTTGCAACATGTCCTACAATTTCTGGATCATGTGGATTTGGAATGTTTTCGCCTCTTGGATACATCATTGCTAATAATGGCATTCCCCATCTGTGACATTGATCTGCTGTTAAACCAAGTTGTTCTAACATTTCTGGTTCTTCTTTTCCTCCTATGTTGATGTGTAGCGAAACACCGTCAGCTCCTAATGCTACAGCTTCTTTTACTGTACCTGTAAGCATTTTTCGATTTGGTGATAATGATAATGCAGTACTACTTGAAAAATGAACTAAAGTTCCAATTTTTGGTGGTTTTGGTAAGGATTTGAGAATTCCTTTGTTGATGATGACACTTGTTAATCCATGTCCTTCACATTTGTAAATTGTATCAGCTGGATTTTCAAGTCCTTCAATAGGTCCATTTGAAATTCCATGATCCATTGGAATACAAAGCATTCTACCTTTTCTCATAATTCTATTTAATCTAATTTCGTTTGCTGATACCATGTTTTGTTTTGTTCTTTCAGCCCTACTTAAAAATAACGTGTATCTGTATGCTCAAAAATATTTTAAATTTGGTTAAATTCATCATTAATTTTTATCACTTATTCTATCAAGGAATAAATAGAAATTCTAAAGGATTAATGGTAATTGAGTCAGACTACTGAACAGATACAGAAAAGTGATATTAAAGATATTTTAGAAAATTCTCTTAAGGGTGTTAGACCTGGAACTGAGGATATTTTGAGACTTCTGGAATCTGATGATGTTCATCTAATGGGATTGGTTTCTGGTTATTTGTCAAAAAAACAATTTGGCAATAAAGCCTCATTTGTCAATAATATTATTTTGAATTATACTAATGTCTGCATCACGGATTGTAAATTCTGTGCATTTTATAGATCACCTGGTGCTGAAGACTCTTACACTTTATCTCTTGATGAGATAGAAACTCGTGTAAAGACTTCTTATGAAATGTTTAAGATTCGTCAAGTTTTGATTCAAGGTGGACACAATCCAAGTTTAAAAATTGAATATTATGAGGATGCATTCAAAATGATTCGTAAAAAATTTCCAACTGTCGGTGTACATGGATTATCTACATCTGAAATTGACATGATTGCTCGTGTTGAAAAATCATCTACAAAAGAAATTCTATCTAGATTAAAAGATGCAGGTTTACAATCTATTCCTGGTGCAGGTGCTGAAATTTTAACTGATTCTGTTAAAGAAATTATTAGTCCTAAGAAAATTTCTAGTGCTGATTGGATTAGAATAATGGATGAAGCACATTCTCTAGGTATTCCTGGTTCTGCTACAATGATGTATGGTAGTGTTGAAAATAATAATGATATTGTTGAACACTTTTCAAAAATTGTAAAATTACAAGAAAAGACTAATGGCTTTATGGCTTTCATCCCTTGGAATTTTGAACCTAATAACACTTTGATGCAAGATGAGGGTATTGTTGATTATGGTACTGGGGGAATTCAACTTTTGAAAATGATTGCAATTTCTAGATTGGTTTTAGATGGACTAATCCCCCACATTCAATCTTCTTGGTTAACTAATGGAGTTGGTATGGCACAACTTGCTTTACAATATGGTGCTGATGATTTTGGTGGAACTCTAATTGGTGAAGAAGTTGTATCTTGTACTGGTGCACGTTCTACTGAATTGACTGATAAAATTATTGTTGATGCTATCCATCAAATTGGTTATCAAGTTGAAGAAAGAGATAATTTCTATAATCCTATTCGTACCTTATAGTCCGTACTCAGACCATTTTGAATCTACTAGATTCTTTGTTTTCTCATCAACTTTTACTTGTTGTTGAATTTCTCGCATGTATCCTTCTTCTTTTGTTTTTTGTGTTGCATCAATTCCCATTTTCGAACCTAAATTGACTAATGGTGATGCTGGATCTAAGGTATCTGTTGGAGTATTGTTAATAATTATTGTATCTCTTGCAGCATCAGCTCTTGTTGTGATTGCCCAAATTACATCATCCATATCATGCACGTTGATATCTTCATCCACAACAACAAACATTTTGGTTAGTGATAATTGTCCCATTCCCCATAAACCCATCATGACTTTTTTTGCTTGACCTGGATATCTTTTTTTGATTGATATTACTGCAAAACCTTGAAACCATCCTGCTGCTGGCATGCTGAAATCCACGACTTCTGGATGGAACATTTGAACAAGTGGTAAAAATGAACGTTCAATAACTTTTCCAATATATGCATCTTCTAAAATCGGTTTTCCAACAACTGTTGTCACGTAAACTGGATTTTTCCTTCTCATAATTCCTGTTAATGTAAATGTTGGATATGGTTCAACTGGTGTGTAATATCCTGTATGATCTCCAAATGGTCCTTCGTCTCTGATGTCTTCTGGATCTACATATCCTTCTAAAACAATTTCTGCATTTGCTGGTACCTCTAAGTCTATTGTTTTACATTTTACTGTCTTGATTCCCTCTTTTCTTGTAATTCCTGCAAATAGATATTTGTCTAATCCTTCAGGAACTGGTGCAATTGATGAAAAAACTGTTGCAGGTTCCCCTCCAAAAATTATTGCTGTTGGAATTTTTTCTCCTCTGTCTTTTGAAATATCTCCATGATTTGCACCTCTCTTGTGTTTTTGCCAATGCATTGATGCATGTGTTTTATCTATGATTTGCATTCTGTATACTCCTAAATTTCGAACTCCTGTTTCTGGATGTTTTGTTGCAATTAATCCTAATGTTATGAATCGCCCTGCATCGTTAGGCCATGATTTTATAATTGGTAAATCGTCAAATGATGCATCTGTTGATGTAATTTCTGTAACTAATCCACTGGATTCTAATTTTGGAAACGATGCTGTCATTTTTGAAAGTTCTGGTAATTTTTTAATCTTATTTAGAATTCCTGACGGCATATCCATTTTTGTCATATCTGTAATGCGGTGACCTATCTCTGTAAAATCTGTCATCTCAAGTCCTATCTCAAGTCTCTTCATTGAACCAAATGCATTACCTAAAACTGGCATGCTGTGATCTTTTACATTTTCAAAAAGAACAGCTGGGCCGTTGGAATACATTTCTCTTCTTAAGATTTCTGCAATTTCTAAATCTGGATCTACTTCTGTTTTGACCCTTTTTAGCTCACCTTGTTTTTCAAGTTCTTTGATAAATTCTTGAGTATCTTGTATTGGCACACTCAAGCTCTTCATAAATCAGGTATAAGCTTAACTGGATTTTTTGCACTTTGTTACTATTTACATTGGTGGTAGTTCTGTTTTTTTGTCATGACCGCCAGAACCAAATTTGCAGTAAAAACATAATTCTGATTCCATGTATTTCAATTGTTCAATTTGGATTGCACCTAATTTTAGTGCAATTTTTGTTAATATTCTATATTTTAATGGCATTGCTGGGATTACTTCGTCTAGATATACTCTGTAGTGATCTGGGCAAAACTTTAGTGTAACTTTAGATGGTTCTTTTCCTTTTTCATTGACTTGTTTTGTAAAATTTATCTGCTCTCTGATGTATTCGTGTTTTGGACATGGACAATTTCTCCCACCTGGATGTTTGTATGCAGGTGTATTCTTCCAATCAAAATCTGGATATTCTTTTTCAAAGTCGTCCATATGAAAGATCATCTGATTAAACATATAAAATTGATCATATTTGTACACCTAGTTCAAACCAAATGTACATAAACCCCGAATTGTGCATGCAATTTAATGGCAGCTGCTAAAAAGCAAACAAAAAAAGATCTTGAAGACAAGATTGCCGAATTAGAAGCAAAACTAAATCAATTATCTGATCAGCTAACCTCAAAACCTGCTGAGGTAAAACCAGCAGAAGCAAAACCTGCTGAGGTAAAACCAGCTGAGACAGCAAAGCCAAAACCTACACTTCCAAAAGGTTCTACACCAAAATCAAAGGAAGCTCCAAAACCAGCTGAGAAACTTGCAGAAACAGCAAAAGAAGCACCAAAACCAGCTGAGAAAGCATCTGCTCCAACAACTGTTCAGGATGCATTAGAAAATGCATACATGACTGCTCCAACATCTGATTTCCATCAGTACAGAGCAAAAGTCACTGGATACTCACCAGCACCTAACAGATACTTTGTTAGAGGCACAGCTCCTGTAGGAAAGGTACCAACTAAAAACTGGAATGATCAAAAAGCAACAGTTACTGGTTATACCGCAGTATCAAACCAATACTATGCAACAAGAGCCAGATTGGCATATCATCCAGCAGATAAAACATTTGGAAGTTTCAGTGGTATTGCTATGACCGTTGATGGTCTAAGTGTAAAAGCAAAAGAAGCACCAAAACCAGCTCCTAAATTAACCCCACAGGAAACAGAAAAATTGGCAAAAGAATCCTATGCTGCAGAAATGAAAGCAAAAGGAAAAGGTTCCTTACCAAAAGGTTTCTAATTCATAACATCCATTATTTTCTATTTTTATTCTTCTTTAACTTTAGTTATACAGTTTTTCTCAACTTTATTATGTAATTTCAATTTACAATTATTATGGAACAAAGTGAAATTGATGAAATTGTTGATTATGTTAACGAAAAATTTGATGCAAATATCCCAAGTTTTGTTAAATTATTGATTGGAAAAAAAATCCATAAATTCCAATCTTTTGATCCATCTACTTTACCTAATTCTTTAAAAAATTGTACTGTTGAAGAATTACTAATTATTTTTAAAAAAGAATTAGATTCTAAGCGATTAAAATTATAATCTAACAATTTTTGGAATAATTTTATAAAAAAGTAATATGCTTGTTTTGTCTTAACTGAATTGTATATGGCTCCCAAAATTCCTTGTCCAAATTGTCAAGAAGATGAATGGCTTGAAAATAATGAATTAAGCTATTTTCCTCAAGTGGTTAAATTAAAGGATGGAAAATATGTTGCAGATGCTGAAAATGGAATTCATGTAAGATTGTGGCGTTGTAACAATTGCATGTATGTTATGCACTTTTGGGAACCTGATTAAGCATAAATAAAAATTATTTAATAATATTTTCAATAAATTGATAGAAAAAATATGTTTTTTTGAGTTAAATTAAATTATTTTTAAAATTCTAAACAAAATGTAAATAAACAATGAAATTATTAGTTATTTGAATGGCAGCAAAGAAAAAAACTGACACAAAAAAAGATCTTGAAAAGAAGATTGCAGCATTAGAGGCAAAACTAACAAAATTATCTGAACAAATAGATCCTCCGTCTGCTACAACATCTGATGAAGCCCCAAAACCAAAGGAAGCTCCAAAACCAGCTGAGACAGCAAAGCCAAAACCTACACTTCCAAAAGGTTCTACACCAAAACCAAAGAAAGCTCCAAAGGAAGCTCCAAAGGAAGCTCCAAAACCAGCTGAGACAAAATCACAACCTCCAGCAACATTCCAAGATGCATTAGAAGATGCATACATGAATGCAGCAATGACTGATTTCCATCAGTACAGAGCAAAAGTCACTGGATACACACCAGCACCTAACAGATACTTTGTTAGAGGCACAGCTCCAGTAGGTAAAATTCCAACTAAAAACTGGAATGATCAAAAAGCAACAGTAACTGGTTATACACAACCATCAGAACAATACTTTGCAACAAGACCTAGACTTGCATATCACCCACCTCAAAAACGATTTGGAAGTTTCAGTGGTGTAAATATGACTGCTGAAGGTGTAACTGCAAAAGCAACTGCTCAAGAAGCTCCAAAACCACAAGTTTCTGAACAAGCTCCACCTCCACAAACTGCTCCAAACGATGATGGTAAATCCAAACAAGACAAATTATCCGACTATGAAGCTGATTATTTGAAAAGATTGGAACAGCAAAAAATTGATGATGCAAAAGCCGCAGCAGAAGCAGCAGCAGCAGAAGCAGCTGCAAAAGTATCTGCTAACAAGAAAGGTGGTGCATTACCAAAGGGATTTGAAGCAAAAGTTGAACCAGAACCAGCTAAACCTTCAAGAGGTACACTACCAAAAGGTTTCTAACCTTTTCTTTATTTTTATTCTTTAAAATCTTCTAAAACTAACAATGCATGTCCTTTAGGTTTGACCTTTGGATATGTCTTGAAAATTTTTCCTTTCTCATTAACTAAAAATGAGCTTCTGGTAACTCCCATGTATTCTCGTCCCATGAATTTTTTCATTCCCCAAACACCAAATAGTTTGGAAACCTCTTTTTCTGAATCTGACAATAGCACATATTTGATTCCCATTTTAACACAGAATTTTTTATGGGAATCTATGTTATCTGGACTAATTCCAATAATTTCAATATCCTCTTTTTGAAATTTTTTGTATTCTGTTGAAAATTCATCTGCTTGAGTTGAACATCCTGGAGTGAAGTCTTTTGGATAAAAGTAAATGACATGTTTTTTTCCTTTAAAATCTGTTGATTTTATTTTATTGCCATCTGAATCATTTAGAGTAAATTTTGGAACTGTATCTCCTTCTTCTAACATACGCCTTGCCTTCAGATTCCCTATTTATAGAATTTTATTATTTTCATCATGGTGCTAGTATGTTCTAAGATCTAATCTCAATCCAATTGTTTATATTGAAATCTTTTGGGAATTGCTTGATGGTTAACACTCGCGCATGGCTTGCTGAAGCAATTGCAACGTTTGGACTTGTATTCTTTGGTCCATTATCTGTAATTTTAGCTGCAGCATACTTTGGTGAAGGGTTATCCACAGAAGCCGTAATTTTCATTTCATTAGGTCACGGTGGTGCAATTGCATTAATGGTATATGCATTTGGTCACGTTTCAGGGGCTCACATTAACCCAGCAGTCACAATTCCTATGATGATTACTAAAAAAATTGGTGTCAAAGATGGAATTGGATATATTCTATTTCAAATAATTGGTGCAGTTATTGCAACCGCCACATTGGCTGTAATATTTCCAGAAATTGGAAAACAAGTACTATGGGGTGCTCATGGTGGTCCAAGTGAAATCATTAATGGTAGTTTAATTTCTGCTGTTGTTTTAGAGGCAATTTTCACATTCTTCTTAGTAGTTGTAATTTTTATGACTGCTGTTCACAAAAAAGCACCAAAGAGTGTTTATGGCGCAGCAATCGGTGGTATGGTTTTCTTATTACACTTAGTCGGCGTACCATTAACTGGTGCATCTATGAATCCTGCAAGATCATTTTCTCCTGCATTAATTTCAGGTGATGCTGGATTATGGGAAGTTCAATGGATTTATTGGGTTGGTCCAATCATCGGCGGTATAATTGGTGGTGCTTTGATGACTTTCATTTACGTTAACAAAGCAGAAAAAGAAGATTAATTTTCTAAATACCAACATTTTTAAAAATTTAAAATTATTTTTTGATAATGTCTTCAAATGATCTGATTGAATTGTTTATCATTGAATTTGAAAAATTAGAAAATTTGGTAAATCAAATAAATTCTGGAAATGAATTACTTGTAAATCAAATTGTTGAGATTTACTATCAAATCACTAATGTCTCATCAATGATTGAGGTGATGAAACAACAAATTGATAAATCTGATTTGAGTTCCTTTGAAAA
>Ga0207992_1000337_pt1 | contig 24852 bp, 21 predicted proteins | sample ETN02SmetaG_FD_185788 | JGI IMG/M metagenome (GOLD analysis project Ga0207992, IMG submission 185788) | Marine microbial and viral communities from oxygen minimum zone, Eastern Pacific Ocean - ETNP2014F10-02SV255 (SPAdes) (version 2) | ecosystem: Environmental > Aquatic > Marine > Oceanic ...
TGGGATTCTTTTAGCTTTGTTTCCGAGCCCATTTTACTAAATCTATCACTGACTTGTTGAAGCCGATCTAAGTCTATCGAAATATCATTAATTATCTTATCCTGATCATTTGGCTTCTTTTTTAGCCATTCCAGCCAACCCATTAAAGAAGAAATTGGTGTGCCCAATTGATGTGCCGTCTCTCTTGCCATTCCAACCCAAATATTTCTTTTTTCATTATTTCTAATTATTGAAAAACTTACAAATCCCAATAGTATAAATAATGTCATGGCTCCAATTTCGATAAATGGAAGCCATTTAAGTTTTTCTATTTGACTTGAATCGCCGTAATGAAGATAGCCAATTAAGATTGTTTTATTTGTTAGAGGATTAGTGTATCGTAAAGGGATGGCTTCATTCTGTTCATCCAAAGTTGATTGTAGTCTTTTAAGTTTTGATTTATCTATATTGATATTCTTGGAGTAGATCGGTTCTTTTTGATTATTAGAGTATATTATTGGGAACTGTGCTTTTTGGATAATTTCATCAAAAACAAAATCAAGGTTTGTATCATTCTCATCAGAAATTGTTTCAGCAATTATCTCAGCATATAGTTTTACAATTTCACCATTATCGCTCCTCAATTCATTCACTATGCCTTGAGTATAACTTAGTAAAAAGATTATTAGAATAAACCCAAGAAAAAATAAACCGGCTTTTATATTGCTAGAATATTTAAGAAAATCCATAATTAATAAATTGATTTGCGATAACCAAGTATTATCATTCCAATAGTAATAAAAAATGAACTTAAAGATATAAGAACACCTTTATTGAATGATGATCTATCATACTTAAATATTACTGTATGACGACCTTTAGGAATTATTAAACCTCTAATTACTCCATTGGTTTTAAAATATTCTACCTCTTTGTCATTAATTGTCGCTTTCCACCGCAAAGGATAAAAAACTTCACTAACCACCAAGAAAGAGGTTGAATCAGATTCCGTTTCAATCTCCAATTTATGTAATGAATTATTAATGGCATTTATTTTCCCCAATGAAAAATTTGTATTAATTGCTATATCATTATTACTTACAAAAGCTACATTTTTAGGATCATATGATTGACTGTTAATTTTATCCCAAGGAAAACCATTTTCAGGATAAACTTCTATATTGCCAACAAACCATGCCCGTTTCTGATAATTTTCTAAGCGATATAAGCTAACGGGAATATTCCCTCTACCCGACTTCATCCTAGCCTGCTTAACCTCGATCAAGCCAGGATAATTAATAGATTGCGTACTTAAAAGATATTTTACATTTAGCATACTCATTAAAGGAAAAGTGCTGGCATTATTTGTTTGTTTTAAAAAATTATTATACACCCCTAATTTTGCTGGATGATAGCCACCAATAGACTCAATTCCAAAAGCACGAAGTCTAGTCTCTCCAAATAATTGACCTACAGGATAGAGACGGAACAATTCATTTTTATCATTACTTAAAAATTTTGATATCTGATCATGCTGAAAATATCTATCAATAATCGAGTTATTTAATAATTGCGATGATCGACCAGAATTCTTTTTAGGTTGAATAATTTTATTATCCACAATTATTAGATCTAATACTACTAATAATAAAATTGATATTGAGAACATTCGGATAGATAATTTATTAAAAATAAAAGACCATATTAAAACCATAGATGTTGATAAATAGAAAAGCAATGCCCAAGCATCTTTATACCACATATCCCATCGTAAAGTATTTATAGCTTGAACTAATCGAGGATCTTGTGTCCGTGGTTTAGTAAAGCCTGAAGAAACTAAATCTTTCAATGTGGATTCACCAAAGCTAAGTATGAATAATAAAATAATTAATAAACCTGTTGATGGCCAAAACCAGTTCGGTAAGCTATTTTTTTTGATTGATATTAAATAATCCATGCCAATAGCTGCCATTATACATGTATTAAATTGCACCAATATCAATATCATTGCAGGAACACGAAACTTATTAAAGAATGGGAAAAAACTATAAAACAGATCATAAATAACAGCCAGATTCTTTCCAAATGATATAAATATTGCTAATAGCGAAGTGGAAAATAAAAACCACATGAATCTATCTCTTTTATATACAAAACCAATAATTGCTAATAAGAGTATTATGATACCCATATAATTAGGATAATCAGTAAATGGCATATCACCCCAATAAGTCTGACCACCAAACCCTAATGCAGAAGGAATGAAAAATGTTAATATTTCTTTTGGTGAAAATGACCAGCTAGTTGCATAATTATAATCAGCTCCTCCTCCGCTACTTCCACGCATAGAAAAGGGAGTATATTCTAAAGATGGTAAATAAATAACTAATGCTATTGCTATTGCTAAAATCGCCGAAAAAGCAAATGCACCTAAACTTATTAAAGGCTTTTCTTTGCTCTTTTTATCTCTAATATTTAAAATAAAGGTGATTAGAACATATGCGCCTATTAACATCCAGGTATAATATGCTATTTGCACATGTGCTCTTTGTAGTTGGAAACCCATTAAAATTGATAAAATCCCAATGTTTATTAAATTAGGATTACGAAATAATTTCATGGTAAACATCAAAACCCATGGTATATATGCTGCTGTCATCATCTGACTTCCATGACCAAATACAATCATCGTTATCATAAATGGTGTAATCATAAAAGCTGATCCGCCTAAAAATGCAGATAAACAGGATATCCCTATAAAACGAAGTAATAAATATGAGCCTATTCCTGCAAATAGAAGATGAAGTAATTGAGTCAAATTACTTGATAGAAAAAATAAATTAAGTATATAATTAGGGAAATATAATGAGCTAATATAAGTAAAGGCATCAGCAGTTGGCATTCCACTAAAAATCCAGGGCTGCCATAATGGAAATTCACCATTAATCTTTTTCATCTCTTGGAGTATAATACTCGCACCACGAGGATTTAATGAATCCGGCGAACCAAAGGTTTTACCATTAAAAACTATTGGATAAAAAAGAACTATAACAAGAACAATTAATCCTAAAAGAATAGTTAAATTTTTTCTATTTAATATTTTTTCAAACATTGTAATCTTTATTTATCCTTTACAATAATCACTTTTATTGCAGATATTACCTGTTTATCATCTTTATCAAATCCTATTAGCCAAAGAAGAATAAAAAAAGAAAATCCTATAATGATACTGGCGATAATAAGACTTATAATGGTGTGAAAAGGCATAATTAATGGTTTTATAGAAATCATTACAAACATTACAACAAATATAGCTAAAAATGGTTTAATCAGCTTAAGATTCAAAGGCTGTAATTTTAAAAGATACCATATCTCTATTGATCTAATTAGCCCTAAAATAGTCATTGAAATTAAAGTAGCAATAGCAGCACCCACGCCCTTATATATTGGAATAAGATAAATATTTAAAGCAAAGTTTATTAATAATATAAAAATAGAATTAAAGAAGTTTATTTTAGGATAACCTGTCATTGTTAAAGTTGGCCCACCTATTCCAATAAAAGTCTGTATTAATACGGCAGTAGTCAATATTGATAATATCATATAGCTTTCTTGAAACTGTGGACCAAATAAGAACATTACTTTTTTTGGAAATAAAATAATTAATAGAAATAAAGGTAGTGCAAGAGTCATTATCCAACGAACAACTAAATGATATACATGAACCATACCTTTTCGATCATTGTTTGAATATAGCTCAGTTAGAATTGGAGAAAATATCCCCATAAATGCTATCAAAATCATTCGCATAAGACCAGCAGTTCGCGCTGGGGGATGATACATGCCAACGGTAGTATTATCATAAAAGAATCCTAACATATAAATATCCATCCAATGCATAGCAGTCCCAATAATAGTTACAAACATTAGTGGATAGGAAAATTTTAATAGTTCTACACTGAATTCAGATCTTATTAATTTAATTAAATTAATCTTTGCATAAGGTGAGATATTCTTTTTAATTAGTTTTGATAAAAAGAAAGCAATTAATACACATCCAGATATAGAGGAGAATAATATGGGTATTGAAATAGCGACTTCATTTGATATCTGAAGTCCAATTATCATGGATAATAGCGATATTAATGGAACAAAAATATTAATTACGAAGGATTTATATTTTAGAAGCTTAAATGCCTGAGTAGCACTAGCAATAATAATCATAGAAACAGAAAAAGGTATTGCAATAGCATTGCAAATCAATACAGTTCTTAATAATTCGGTAGATGAGAATAAACTTATTGCAAGCCATCTTGAAAAAACAATTAACATAATGGATATAAATAAAGATAAAATCATTCCCATCTTTATGGATGAACTTATAATTCCTCTGATTTCATCATTTTTGTTTTCACCAATCTTTTCAGAAACATACTTTAAAACACCCACATCTAATCCTGCTTTTGCAATAACTTCAGTAAGCCTCATAATGGCAGTAGCTAATGAAAAAACTCCTAAATAGGCAGGGCCTACCCATCTAGCAAGAATCATAACAAAAAAATATCTAAATACTGATCCTACGCCCATGCTAAACATTGATATAGTGGTTTCTTTAGCTATTTTTTGAGGAATATTCATATAGAATTCAACATTATTTTTTCTTTGTATTGGCTATAGTATCTTTTAATTCTATTCTGAATTGTTTCGCAAGAAATTTCCAATCGTATCTTTCCAATTCTTTAAAATTATCATCTATATTTTCATGTTTAATTATATAATCAATACCCTTAATGAATTCTGTATGTTCTTTACACATTATTACATTACTTAATTTCTCATATTGTTCCATATAAACTGAAACAACTGGTAGGCCAATAGATAAATATTGTAATAATTTAGCTGAAGCAGCTCTCCAAACTTCTTCAATTGATTTTAAAGGAATTATACCAATAGTAAACTCACTCATAATGGATGGTATATTTTTATATTCCTGTGCTGGATAAATGTAAACATTTTTTAATAGGCTGATTTCATTTATTTCATTTAAGGCATTATTATCCTGAGGTCCATATAACCTTATTTCATATAACGGATAATGCTCACTTATTTTTTTTATTAATTCAAAATCAAAAAACCAACTTGATACTATACCAACATAACCTATGACTTGCTTTTTTTTATTAATTCTTCCATACTTATGATATTTTTGAAATCTATGTATTTCAACACCATTTGGTATTGTAATAGGTTCATTTGAAAATTTAGAGTATAAATAATTATTTAATCCTTTTGAGCAAGAAATTATCTTTGTCTTTTTACCAGATAGTAGGGTGTTATATTCTTTTGATACCCATTTTGGAATTTCCCCAAATTGCTCTGGATCATCATTGTAATCCCAAACAATTTTATATTTTAGCTTGTTAGCTATAGGAATAAAAAAAATATTCGAAATACAAATTATATCTATATGCCCTTTTAAATATTTTTTGACTAATAATCGTATATATATCCTTAAAAAATAATAAATAAGAATCCTAAAAATATAATTGTTTGAACATCGGATTGATAAAGGGTTTCCTCTTCTGAAAATAGGGAAAGTTTTACAAATAATATTTTCTGGTATAGATCTTGTGGATTCTTTTTTAAGAAAATTAAATGGTTGAATAAATAAAATGTTATCTTTTTTTGGAAATAAACTAAGTAAATGCTGTTTTCTAGTATATAAATAATCCCATCTAATCTCTGAAAACCATATAATGTTCATAGCATTACTACCTAAGATTTGATGATATATATAGCCACAGTTTTATATTCTTACTTTGTTTTACAAATAGTTTATTATTCAATAATTGATACCAGATTATTTATTTTTTGATATTTTTCATCTTTCTTTTTACACCTAGCAATGCCTTTTTCATTAAAAACAAGTCTTTCACCAGTTTTACTAACCCATCCAATTATTTTTGCTGGATTTCCAAAAACTAAAGAAAATGCTGGAATATCTTTTGTTACCATTGATCCAGATCCTATAAGAGAATATTCTCCAATGGTAGTTCCGCATATAATTGTCGAGTTTGCTCCAATAGAAGCTGATTTTTTTACAAGTGTCTTTTCATAATGAGCGTTTCCTCTTTGGGGATACTCTGAACGTGGTAGACGGATATTTGTAAAAACCATAGAAGGTCCACAAAAAACATAATCTTCAAGTTCAACACCCTCATAGATTGATATATTATTCTGAATTTTACAATAATTACCAACTATTACATTATTACTAATATTAACATTTTGACCAAGAGTGCATCCCATGCCAATTTGTGCTCCAGATTGTATATGTGAGAAATGCCAAATTTTTGTTCCTCCACCAATTTTTACATCTTTATCAATAAAAGATGATTTATGAACGAAATAATCCTTATTCAATTATAACTCCTTTCATTAAACTTTCTGATGCTTTGGTAAGAATTTCTACTACCTCAATTGCGCTATCCGCATTAGCAATACTCAAAGGACTTCCATCTAAATGATCAATAAAATATTTTAATTCTTCTTTAAGTGGCTCCAAATTTTCATATTTAATGATATCTACTGCTCCATCATGTTTTGTTAGGATCGTATCATCCATACTATATCCTTTAGAATAAAGCTTCAAAGGTTTATTATCAGCAGAATCTTCAAAACTAATCATTCCTTTTGAACCCATTACGATTAATCTATGCTCCTTAAACGGGTGCAACCAACTCACAAAGATATGGCCCTTTATATTTCGATCATATTCTAGAATTGTTAAGGTTGTATCATGTATATTTTCCTGCAAAAATATCCCACCTGTTGAGCTAATTTTCAAAGGTTTTGATTCGGTAAAATACTGAAATACAGATATATCATGTGGCGCTAAACTCCAAAAAACATTTTCTTCTGTTCGTACAGTCCCAAGATTCAATCTATTGCTATATATATACTGCAAATCCCCAATAATATTATTTAATATCATATCTTTAATTTTCCTAATAGCTGGATGAAATAGTAAAACATGTCCAGCCATAAGATTTACATTAACTTTATCAGCAAATTTTTTCATATTTTGAACTTCTATACTAGTTAAGGCCACTGGTTTTTCGATCAATACATGATTTCCATGAGTCATAACTTCCATTGCAATTTCAAAATGCGTATTTGCAGGTGTAGAGATTATATAGCCAGAATATTCTCTCAATTTAGTAACTTCAGATACTTTTGAAAATAAAGGTATGGAAGGATATTTTCTTTTTATTTGATTTAGAGCCTTCTTATTGCTATCAACTACACCGCCTAACTCTCCAAGTTGATACAAGGTTCTAACATGATTTTTACCCCATTTACCAGCTCCAATAACGCATATTTTTCCTAGCTTTTTCATATAATTAATTTAATCATATTGATATTCTGTTGAATTCTATTAAATAGTATTGATGTATTATTATAATTTTCATCTATTTCTTTTCTATGTATAATTCCTTCTAATTATTGATAATAATTTATTATTTCTATCATTGTTATTTAAAATTTAATAATAAGTTATCAAAACAATATTTTATTGATTAATATGAAAAATAAAATAATCTTTCTTCATATACCTCGCACAGGGGGAACCACATTCCGTGATATATTAGAAAGATTCTATCATCCTAAAAATGTTATTGAAATAAAGAAATTTATTGAATCTGAGAAAATAATAAAAACTCTTACAAAAGAAGAACAATCAAAAATAAAATTAATTAAGGGTCATTTGAATTTTGGCATCCATGAATGGATTGATGGAGAGTGTAAATATATTACTTTTTTACGTGATCCTATAAAACGTATTATTTCAACATTTAAATATGTTAAAAATAATGTTAATCATCCGGATCATTATTTTGTTCAATCAATATCACTTCAAAAATATATTGATTCAAAAAAGAATTTATTATTAGATAATGGTATAACAAGATTACTATTAGGATCTAAATACGTATTTAGTGCTCCATTTGGGACCATAAATAAAAAGCATTATTTAATGGCATTAGATAATCTTAAAAATTATTTTGCTGTTGCAGGTATAACTGAAAGATACAATGAATCTCTACTAGTATTAAAAAATGAACTGCAATGGAATTCGCCATTTTACTCAATTGCAAATAAATCAAAAAATAATAATGAATTATTAGAGAGCAATATAAATGATCAAACTATGCAATGTTATTTTTATGATTTGAAATTATATAATCATGTTAATAGAATGCTCGATACAAAAATTAATTCTATTCCAAACTTTGATTTAAAACTCAAAAAGTTCAATCTTTTAAATAAAATAATTGGTCGTCTTTTGATTAATCAACGATTAAAAAGATTAATGAGACGTGTTATTCGTTAGAAATGTAATAAAAGAATGATTAAGAACTCTATCCCTATTATTGTTACTGGATCTCATAGATCAGGAACTACATGGGTGGGAAATGTCTTAAGAAATTTATCAATGATTTATTATTTACATGAACCGTTAACTCCAAATAGCATAACTCGGGGATTATTTAATACTGATATTTGGTATAAGTACTTTGATCCTAATAAACAATATCCAGAAATCGAATCTGTTTTAAATGAATTATTCATTGGCAATTATCCTTTCAAAGCCTTACTTGATTTTAAAAATAGTTTGCCTCATACTGATTATCGTAATCCTAATGGTGTCAATGATGGAAATATTAATTTTAAGTATTTTAAATGGAGGATGTATTCCTATTTAGATTCTAAAATATTAAAAATTAAAAAAGATAAAATTATTCCACTTGTTAAGGATCCAATTGCTTTAACAGCAGTAGAATGGATCCATAAGCGATGGCAATCTAAGAATGTAGTTTTAATTAGACATCCAGCAGCTTTTGTGAGCAGTCTATTAAGATTAAATTGGCGATTTAATTTTGAAAACTTTGTTAAACAACCTGATTTAATTAATAGATTTTTAAAATCTTATGAATCGGATATAAATAGCCCTCCTAAAGATTTTATATCCGAAGCATCGCTTATCTGGTTATGTACAACAAACATTATTATAGAATATCAAAAGATCTATCCGGATTGGATATATATACGACATGAAGATTTATCATATAATCCAATTAAAGAATTTGAGATATTATTTAAAAAGCTGGAGCTTCCCTATACAGGCAAAGTAAAGAGATTTATCCAAGCAACATCTGACCATTCAAATCCAAGTGAAGTATCAAATAAAGGCAAAGTTCATCAATTACAAAGAAATAGTAGGGAAAATATTAAAAACTGGAAAAAGAGGCTTACTAATAAAGAAATAAAAAAAATACGTGATATAACTGAACATATATCTAATAAATTTTATTCTGATAAAGATTGGTAATTATTTTTTAATCGTGAACGCTAGTTTTATAATTTGATACAATAATTGAAAGGGCATAAAAAGTATTATACTAATATATTGAAATAGATTAGCATGTTTTTTAAAAAGCAAAAATAATCCTATTAATTTTCTTTTGTTTTTAGAAAAAGAAAATGAACCACCAATAGAAGCTGATACTTTATGCCATATTGTTGAATTAGGTGTATACCATACTTGAAAATCCTTCTTTCTTATAGATAAGGATAAATCAACATCTTCAGAATACATTGGAAAATTCTCATCAAACCCTTCAATATTTTTAAAATCATTATAGCGCATACAAAAACAGCAACCTGTAGCATATTTTGTTATACCTTCTAAATTAAATTTTTTATTATCATATTGACGTATTCCCCTATGAGAAACTAAGCCTGTCCATAAATTTACATTTCCTCCAGCATACCAGATTAATTTGGGATTATTTTGATAATATATCTTTGGAACAGTTTGGTATATATTTTTATTAGTTAATAGCGGGTTAACTAACGGGTAAATAAAATCTCTATCTACAATGGTATCATTATTTAGAAAAATAACAAAATCCGGTTTATTATTATTCAAAGAATTAAAACCTCTATTATTTCCTCCAGCATACCCATAATTATTATCTAACGATAAAACTGAGATATCAGGATATATTTTATTAATAGAGCCCACAGAACCATCAGAAGATTTATTATCGACAACAAGAATATTATAATTTGAATAATCAACATTTTTTAAAGAATCTAAACATTCAAGAGTTAAATTTTTTCCATTCCAATTAAGCACAATTACAGTTACAGATGGAGTATTCATTTAACAACAATACTTTTTATTATTTCAATAAATTTATTCCAAGAGAAATTCTTTTTATATATTTTTATATTTTCTTTAAAATTTATTTTATCTGAGTTACTATAATATTTAATTATACTATTCGCAATTTGAACTGAATCTGGGTTTGATACATAACCAGTTTTACCTTCCTGAACAATTTCAGCTAAACCTCCAACATTTGTTACTACAACAGGTTTGTTAAAATGATAAGCAACTGGAACAATCCCACTTTGAGTAGCAGATTTATACGGCAAAACAATAATATCCGCGGCAGAAAAATATAATCCAACTTTATTATGAGGAACAAATTCGAACCTTAAATCAAATATATCATTGATTTTATGTTCATCTATCATATTTGAATATGGCTCAGGATTCTCATAACAGTCACCTATTGCCAATATTTTAAAATCAGTTAATTCTTTTTTAAGAATATTTGTTGCTTGTATCAAAAGATCTAAACCTTTATAGGGCCTTATCAATCCAAAAAATAGGATTAGTTTGCTTTCATTTATCTTTAATTCTCTTCTTGACTTATCTTTATTTATACCTTTTCCAAATATATCATATAATGGATGGGGTGTATAAATGTATTTAGCATCTGGAAATAGAGATAATAGATCATTTTCAACTGATTTAGACATAACAATGAAATAATCTATATATTTGAAAAAATATTTAGTCAGTATATTATCGAAAAAACGATTTTCATGAGGAATTATATTATCACATATCACCAAAGATTTAATTTTATTTTTTTTCTTAATAAATCTAATTATTGATCCAAAAGAAGGAGCAAAAAGTGGCATCCAGTATTTAAATATTATTATGTCAGGTTTTAATTCAATTATTTTTTTTGCTGCTTTAAACCATGAAACAGGGTTTATACTGTTTATAATTCTTTCAATATTGGAATCAGATTTCTGATTATTATCATATTGTGACTTCCCTGGAAATAGGATATTAGGGTATTGTAAAGAAAAATTTATTGCAATTACATCATGACTATGTGATAATTTTTCATATAAAGTCTGATAAAAGTTAGATATTCCTCCTCTATATGGAGGAAAAGTACCGACTATAACTATTTTCACAATAAATCTAAGTAATCATTTAATTATATGATGTATTCTATTTTCATTTTTCTGATTACCTCTGGTGTGCATCTCGCCTAAAAGACCTATAGAAAAAAACTGAATACCTATTACAATAATCATTACACCAAATACAAGAAGCGCCATATGTTTTTGAAAGGGTTCACTTAAAACATACTTAAGATAGATGACATATAATTCAACAATCAAACCTATAAAAAAACTTAATAAACCGAAAAATCCAAATAAATGTAAAGGTCTTTGATCAAATCGATCAATAAATAGAATTGAAACAAGATCAAAAAATCCATGGAATATCCTGGATCCTCCATATTTAGTCTCTCCAAATTTCCTCGATCTGTGATTTACTTCAATTTCACCAATTTTAAATTTTTTGTGACCTGCTAATGCAGGTATATACCTATGACGTCCACCATAAATTTCAACAGCTTTTATAACAGAACGCTTATAGATTTTTAGTCCACAATTAAAATCATGTATTTTTACTCCCGTCATAATACGTGTTACAAAATTAAATAATTTAGAAGGTAAACGTTTATTTAAAGGGTCATTCCTAACTTTTTTCCATCCTGAAACAAGATCATATCCTTCATTTAATTTTTCATATAGATTATTAATCTCTAATGGATCATCTTGTAAGTCAGCATCCATTGTTACAACATAATCACCTGTAGAATGATTGAATCCCTCAGACAATGCAGCTGCCTTGCCATAATTTCGATAAAACTGTAAAAGAATAACATCAGCATATTCTTCTGCCATCGTTTTTAATAGTTCCGTTGATCCATCCGTACTTCCATCATCAATAAATAGGATTTCTCTTTTTGAAAATGAACCTGTAGCATTTCTAATTTCTCCGTATAATTCTTCAAGAGATTCTTTTTCATTATACACTGGTATAATTATTGAGATTGAATTACTCATATTCTTTTCATGGGCTTGTTAAAGGAATAGATTCAGGAATTCCTTTTTCCAGATCTGGATAATGTGATCCAAATTCTCGATTAGTTATTAAAATTTCATATTTATCCATATTGGATTCATCTACATAAGTTATTTTACGTATTAAAGAACCAACTTGTTGTTTCTTAGACTCAAATGTCATTTTAACATTTTTATTCTCAAACTCAAACTTATTATTAATTTCGGCATTGAGATTCGGAACTAAACCCCATAGCAATTTTGTCAAATTTTCTGGTGATAAATATTCCATAAATGGAAATAAAATAACTAATGAAGCTTGATCATATTTTTGATTCTGAATCATATCCCATGCGTTTATTGATAAACCATTAATCTCTAATAATAAAATTTTTCGGCCTAAAATGTCTCTAAATATCAAAAATGAATCGTATCCATTTGATGTAAATGAAAAATTAAATTTTCCAGATTGCTTACCATAAATTTCAGTAGATCCTTTACCACGTAATTGACTATAAACAGAAACTAATTTTTTCATAGTTAATGTTGGTTTTTTTGGTAAAGATAATGAATCAGGGAAATTATCTTTTACTCTAGTACACCCAAAAATAACAAAGAATAATAAAATCCAGATTTTAATTTGCAACAATTCCTGCTTTCTGTTGCAGAATTTGATTATCTTTATCTATATCTAGTGCTTTAAGATAATATATAATTGCTTCTTCAATCTGATTGTTTGCTATCAAAACATCTCCTAAATGTTCTAATACTACTGCATTATCATTCTCTAATTCAACAGATCTGCGAATAAAACTTAAAGCCTTTTCAATATTATTCATTTTATAATATATCCATCCAATGGTATCCAGATATGCTGCATTTTTAGGTTCTAATTCAATTGCTTTTGTAGCCATAGCAAGAGCTTTATTTAAATGTATATTTCTTTCAACTAAACTATAAGAATAATTATTAAGCGCTTGAACATCATTATCATCTGTTGCAATCAACCCTTCATAAAGTGAATCAGATTCATTCCAATAATTTAAGGCGTCACTTGCAATTGCAAGAGTATGTCTTGCGCCTCTTGATTCTGGATAAATTTTCAAAGACTGTCTTAATACTATTGTTGCCTTATCATATTCTTTTAGCTGCTGATAGCTACTCCCTAAAAGATATTGTATTGAAAACTCATTATTAAATTCTCCATCTACAGGTTCTAATATTTTAATCGCTCCAAGGGGATTCTCATTATTCAACTCTGCTAATGCGGCATCTAAATAACCTCTAGGGTCTGATGGATGATGGACAATAATTTGATCTGCAACTATTCTAGCGGAATCTAAAATACTTTGTTCTATATATATATTAGAGAGAAAATGCATTGTCGTTGCATCATAATGATTCATATTAATTAGCTTTTTAAATAATGGCTTAGCTCTAACTAGATTTTCCATTTTATAATATAATATACCAAGTTGGGATAATCTTTCAGTCGTTTCTCCTTCAATAGTAATTAATGATTCCAGTGCAGTAATACCACTCTCATAATCTCCAGTCATAACAATTAAATCAATATATGTTGATAAGTAATACGCATTATTTTTATCAATATATATTAGTTGTTTATATAAATTTCGCGCCTTATCTAATTGTCGGGATCGTAATGATAAATTTGCTGCTTCTTCCAATATATCAATTCGACTGTTATCTTTCTCATAGGCTTTAATAAATAAAGATATGGATTCATTAATATTATTTTGTGATAAAACTAATTTAGCTAGTGCAATATAATATTTAGGATCTCCTTCATCAGAACTTTGTGCAAGCACCCTATATTGCTCAATTGCTTTATCATGTTTATTTTGAAAAATATATTGATTTGCTAAAATTTCTCTAGCTTCATAATCATCTGGATCAAGATTGAGAGCATTAAATAATAATTCTTCAGACTTCTTTGCCTTGCCTAACTTCCAATAACACTCTGCCATAGACACAATGATTGTCGCAGCCTCAGGATCCAATTCTAAAGCATCTTGGAACTCAAGAATTGCCATTGAATAATTGCCTTGAGACATAAATAATTGACCATCCATAAAATGTCCAATAGCTTTAACATTTTCATTAGGTTTATTTTTTATTTCTTCATTTGATTCAAAACGTACTTCTTCTATTTCAATTGGATCTTCTACAACAATCGGAGGTTTCTGTACACAATTATTAAATATTAATAAAGAAATAATTAAATTTAATTTTTTAAACATATTTATTAAAGTATTGGATAATAATTGATTTAATATATAAAGAAAAAATATTAATAATCTCCATGTGCAATTACTGCATTACCACCATTTTTCTTAACCTCATACATAGCTAAATCTGCATGAGCAATAAGTTTCTTCATTTCTATAGAATGATTTGGATATTCAGACATTCCGGCACTTATTGTCATATTCTCTTCTATTCCATCCTTATTAAAGTGAAATTCTGAAACTTTTTCTATTATTCTTTCTGCTACTGGGCGCGCATTCTCAATATCAGTATTTACTAAAACAATAGCAAATTCCTCTCCACCATAGCGTGCGCAAATGTCAATATTACGCACACTATCTTTAAGTATTGCAGAAACCTCAGTTAATACATAATCTCCATATAAATGCCCATACGTATCATTAATACGTTTAAACTTGTCTAAATCCAGAATTAATAAAACTAAACTTTGTTTGAAACGTTTTGCGCGACTCAACTCTTCATTTAATCTCTCCTTATATGCTTTATGATTTAATAAATCTGTTAAACCATCGTGTATTGCACTTTTGTACATTTTTTTATATTCATTCTTCCAAGTAAGAATTGATCCTATAGTATCAGTTAATAATTCTAGAAATTGAACATCCTTTTCTGAAAAAACAGACTCTTCTAATCTTTCAATTGAAATAACACCTAAAATATCCTTATCATATTTTATAGGTATAGATAATATGGAATTAAAATTATACTGTTGAATATCTCCTTGAATAAATCTTCCCTTTACTGGATATTCTTCTATCCAATTAGAAGAATTAATAGTCTCACCTAATTTATAAGGAAGACCATGTAGAGTATTATCTATCTCAATAATATCTCCCAGTTTAGAATCCTCATTAAACCCATCTATCATTTTAACTGTTGCTGACGAAGAATTAGATTTTGGAAAAGTTATTGTTAATTTGTCATATCGCAAATATGCTCTACATAATTCTTTTACTTCATCTAAAAGTTCATTTTCTTTTGAAGAAATATTTAGTTGATTAAACAGTCTTGAAATTCTTATTCTAAAATCTTTATCTCCTAATAATTTTTCTATACGTTGCAGTTTACTAATGCCCGCAGATAAGTATTTTCCTAAATATGATAATATATTTTTATCTCTATCATTAACCGTCTTAAAATGATCTGCCATCAATAATAGACATCCTCCGAGGCGATCATTGTATTTTAGGCGAATACCCATCATACATTCACTCCCTCTCCATGATTTATCTCCGAATAGATTAGTCCATGCATTCTTTTCTTCATTTTGTTGTATCAATGAAGGCGCGTCTAGATTTATAATTTTGACAATTAATGGATTATCTTGAACGATCTGCTCAGGAAAATCATTCGATGTAGATTTCTGTAGTACCATAGTATTTAAATTTGTACTTAACATATATGTAGCACATTTATAATCTGGATTAAGGGAAATAATCATATTAAAAATTAACTCCAATAAAGAATCATAATTTTCCTCTAACTCTTTGTTAATATTATTTGTATTAGGAGTATTTCCAACTACATTGATCGATCTATCTTTCTTTGTACTAGGATCTATATTGAATTGATATAGTAGAACTAATACACTTATAAATACAAAAATTTTTACAACTGTAAATATACTGCCAGTAGGAGCTGGGAAAATAAATAATATAAATGACAATACTAAAATTACAGTTATTGCCAATTGTCTTATATTAATCACAATAGTTAGATCCTATAAGTAAAATTTACGGAAACTAGCCGTATTTTCTAAGTGTGATTGCTGATTTATTTTTTAAATATTATTTATTACCTACTAGCTTGATATTTTTATCAAACTTGCCATTGATTAATCTATTTTGACTATCAATATTAGTTGTATCATCATCTTCAGCAAGCATTAGATCCTTATCAGGATTAACCATATTTGATGGTTTTGGCATTTCTGTTTCTTGTTCAGCAATATTACTTGGAAGTATAATTGAGTTCAAATTGTCTGTTGGCATTAATTGCAATACGACAATAACAAGTGCAACAATTAAACAACTCATTGCTGTTGCATAAACAGGTGTAAAGCCAAAATATGTTTTTGAACTACCAGATGCGACATAATTTTTGTTCGAAGGTCTATTTTTCTCGAACTCTACTTTTTTCATTAAATTATCCATAAAATTATCTGAAGTTTTTATTTCTGATAAATTTTTCATGGAATTCATTAATGATCGGATAGATTCCATTTGGACTTTTGCTTCTGGGTTATCTTCCATAAATGCTTCAACTTCTTTACGTTTGGCAACTGGAAGTTTATTTTCTATATAATCGGATATTAAATCCTCAAACTTATAACGTTCCATCTATATAACTTTCTCCTATCTTAATTCTTTTAACATTTCTTGTAATTGTAAACGCGCACGATTTATTCGTGATTTTACCGTTCCTAACGGAACCTCTACTATACTACTAACTTCCTCATAAGAAAGTTCCTGAATATCTCGTAAAATTATTACTTCACGAAAATGATCCGGTAAGGATTGTATTGCTTTTTGAATTTGCTCTCCAACAAATTGTCCATGTACTGTCTTCGCGGTGTCTTCATCAGAAGGTATATCATACTGCCAATCATCCTTCCCCATCTCACTAAGATTTGTGACTTTTCTCCGTTTATTCTTACGCAATTCTGTCTTTGCCAAATTTCCTGCAATTGTATAAATCCATGTAGAAAATTTTGCAATATTTCTATAATAATCTTTATGAGTATACAATTTTACTAAAGTATCCTGTACAATATCTTCAGCTACAACACTATCATTAACAAAACGAAATACAAATGACATTAATCTATCACGAAATCTATTTGCTAATTCTGTATATGCCTGCTCATCTCCATTTTGGAACCTACTTATAAGCTCTTCATCAGTATATATAAACTTTTTATCCATTTGCATGTAAGACTGAGAATAAGAAATGTGTGAATAGTGCTTCATCTGATAGACTAGTAGTTTTCAAACGCAGATCTATTTTACCTAAAATAGCTAATGCGCACTCTATTTCCTCCTTGTTAAACCTATTTGCAATCTGTGGTAATTCTTTAATCACAGATGGTGGTAGAGGTATATAACTATTTTTAATTGCAAAAGTTCCAGAATTATTTTTTATATAAAATAATTCCTGAAAAAATGCTGTTAAGGGATATATTAGACTTATCATAGAATTTCCTTGACTAAGTAATGATAACCCCAGGATTAAAGACTTATCTAAATCTCTCTTACCTAAAATTTGAAAAAACTGCCAGCGTTTATATTGCATCTTCCAACCTGATAATTGATCTATGCACTCTTGCGTTATTTCTTTCCCATCATTAATATTCAAAGATATTTTCTCTATCTCATTCTCAATATGAAATAAAGAATCACCTGCAACTTCCACAATTGTATCTACTACATTATCTTTAAAGTTTAGATTTTTTACTGATAGCATAAATTTGGTCCATTTTTTCATCTCGCTAGGAAAAGGTGTTTGTACTGAAACTGTATTATTGATTTTCTTTAATTCTTTAGTTATAGATTTTCGATCACTAAAATCATCTTCAATAATTATTAAATAGTTATTTAACATTGGATTTTTGCAATATGATAGAAAATCTGACCTAGCTTTATTTCTTAAAGCGCCCGGATTTCTAAGGACTAAAATTCTTTTTGTTGAAAATAAATCACTTTGCGTTATTCTATCTATAATTTCTTCACTTTTCATATCATCAGGAGATAAAAATGTTTTATTCTCTTCTATTTCATTAAAAATTATTTTACTTATCTCTCTAATAATCAGATTTTGAAGAAAATAATCAGCACCTAAAAGAAAATAAACTGAATCAATATTTCCTTTTTTTACTGATCGCAAAACTTCTCCAGGTGAGCGCATTATGATTTTCCTTTATCTAAATAACTAACCAATATTACCATAATAAAAGCAAAAGCGAAGCTTACAAATCTTTCTGAAACTATAAATTTTAATTCTGTATTTGCCCAAATAATAGTTGAAAAGAAACCAACAAGTAATCCTGCAATCACACCTTTACGAGTGGTTTTAGACCACCATAAACTAAGAACAAGCACTGGTCCAAATGAAGAACCCAATCCACTCCAAGCATAACTTACAACACCAAAAATATTTTTACCTGAAAGCTCAGAGAAAATAGCTATGCAAAAAGCAATAATTCCTAAAATTATTATTGTAATACGATTAATCAATAAAAGAGTCTTGTTAGAAAGACTTAGTCCTAAAAACTGATGGACAAAATCTTCAGTAATTGCTGAGGTAGAAACAAGAAGCTGTGAATCAGCAGTAGACATCATAGCTGCTACTGCTCCTGAAATTAGTAACCCTGCAAGAATGGGAGGTAAAAGTTCCTTTGCTAATAATGGCATAGCCTGTTCAACATCATTAATAATAAAAAAATCAGGACCAAAATAATTAAGAGCAACTAGACCAATAAGAAATGCTCCCAAAATTCCGGGTAAAGCCCATGATATTGCTATCAATTTTGCTTTTTTAATATCCTTCGGGTCCTTTATCGCCATATACCGTATAACTAAGTGAGGTTGTCCCAAATATCCTAAACCCCAACTTAACCCACCTAAAACTACGCTTAAAGCAGCGATACCACTTTTTCCTATGGTATAAGAGGAATTATTTTCGCCAAATTGATTCAATGCTTCATATATCGTTCGCTCTTGATTTTGTAACTCAATAATTCCAACTATTGGTAAAATTACTAATGTCCCGATCATTAGTATTCCTTGTAAAAGATCTGTCCAAGCTATGGCAAAAAACCCACCCAATAATGTATAGGAGACAATCACTATAGCTCCAATAATAATACCGTTTATTGAAGAAAGACCAAAAAGAGTATTAATTACTTTACCAGAAGCATGAAATTGAGCTGAGACATAGAATAAAAAGAAAAATGCAATAATAACTGATGAAAATAATCTAATAATATTTGAATTATCATTATATTTTTTATGGAGATATCCTGGAATAGTTAAAGCGGCATATTTTTCTGTTTCTATACGTAACTTTTCTGCAATCAAATACCACGATGCGATTATTCCTAAAGTAATACCTATAACAGTCCATACTTCTCCAAGTCCAACAGATATTGCTGCTCCTGGCAATGCAAGTAGTAGCCATGCAGACTCACCTGAAGCTCTCTCAGAAAAAGCAGTAACCCATGGCCCAAGTCTTCTACCAGCTAATAAATAATCCTCTTGAGACTTATTATATTTGATAGACATCAAACCCACGATTATAAGAAATAGTAAATAAAGAATGAAAATTATAGCTACAGTACTCATATCAACTCATATAAACAAATAATCCAATTATTAGACAGTAAACCCCAAACCAATATAATTTACCAGAGTTTAATATATTAAGTAGCCATTTCAATGATACCCACCCAACTAAATAAGAAAATAAAATTCCTAAAAATACTATATCTAATCCAAATGGTATAGTTTCGATATTCATAGCAGTTAATAACGCTGCACCTATTATAACAGGAATAGATAATAGAAAAGAGAATCTTGCTGCTTCAGAAGCAGATAAACCCAATAAAATACCCATACAGATAGTTGCTCCAGATCGTGATATCCCAGGTATAATGGCTACCGCCTGAGCCAATCCGATAACCATTGCAATAGATAATGTCAACTGCATATTCCTTTTAATAATAAATTTTGATGCAATTAGCATAATTCCAGTAAAGACCAATGATAGAGAAACAAATCGAATATTATCAAATATTAATGATATATAATCTTTTAAAAGTAACCCAAATAAAAGGGCAGGAATAGTTCCAAAAGCTATAGCAGAAATATAATATCTGTTAGAAGGATCATTTAAATTAAAAAATAATGTCTTTATTTCTACTCTGAAAACTGTTAATACACTCAATAAAGTTCCAATATGCAACACTACCTCAAAAGCATTACCTGGTAGATTAATATCTAATAACTTTTGTCCAATAACTAAATGTCCAGAACTACTAATTGGTAGAAACTCGGTTAAGCCTTGAAGGATTGATAAAATTAGTGTGTCCAGATATTGCATTTAATTAAGGAACCAAAAGAAAAACATTAGTTTAGGCCTATAACTCCAATCATTCTACCACTCTTTAATCCATTATTTCTGTAAGAAAAGTATCTATTGCTATTACATTTAGTACATTCTTTCGAAGAAATAATATTATTAAATAAAATTGAATTTTTTATAAGAAGATGCTTTGTCAATTCTTGTAAATCCAGAAATAATCTATCAGTACTCCCATTAGTTTGAAAGTTTCTAGGAAATTTTTTAGCTACTTCAGGTCCTATTTCAAAACAACATTGTTGTATAGAAGGACCTATATATGCAATAATCTTCTTATTATCAGCACCTTGTTCTATCATCTTATCAATACTATAATCTATAATATTTTTTTCTATACCTCTCCATCCTGCATGTACAATACCAATTACATTATTTTCTGGGTCTGCTAAATATAACGGGATGCAGTCTGCAACCTGGATAGATAATACTAATGATTTTGAGGAACTGATTATTGCATCTGTTGATAATATTTTCCCTGGTTTATCCACTATTTTCACATTTGATGAATGAACTTGTTGAGGGTTAACAATCATATTAGGATCCAAATTAATTAGCGAGGATAGCAGTCTTCTTCCATCTTCTTCATGTTTGAAAGTCTTTAATGTGAAAGCTGCATGAATTTTGTCTGATCTAAATAGATCTGACAGATCCAAAAATGACTTTGAAATCATCTCAAATCAAAAATCTAAGGAGCTATGCCTTCAAGAGATAAGAGTGAATCGCCAATAAAATATCCAGTCCTATTAATATGATTATCCTCATATCTTAAAACTTGTAATGAAGTATTTAAATTTGATTCACTAAATCGAACATTATGTGATTCCCCATTGAAATCAGATAAATTTGAAAGCCTTTTTGCTAAAGCAAGTCTTCCATTATCCTGATGATTTACAATAGAATAGATTAATTGCGTACAATCAAATGCCTGATTATATATTTGATCTTTTATATCAATAGAATAGTTATTTGAAATAATTGCTAGACCTTCCATATGAGGTCCAATATTACTTTGATTTAAAATATCTAAGTTTTTCCAGCTATCATTACCAACTATCTGAGTATCAAAATAATACATCGGGAATTGCGTCCCAATATATGCTAAATGTTCCGGGTGCGCTGGAGAATATATTGCTTGAATAGTGTTTAGTTTTATTTTAGAAGAATCAGATGCTGTTAATTTTTCATCTTCATCATCAGGAATATCAAATAAATCGTCATCTGATAATTCAAAAAGGAAATCTAAACTATCTAATGCCATTCCTAAATACTCATCATAATTATTGTCCTCTTTTTCAAGATCAAACGCAATTTTACGTAAATTTGTAAATTGTCGTTTTAAATCTATTGGTATTCCTGAATACCACTCTACTCCTACTACTTTCTTACCTAATTGATCAACTTCTTTTATGAAAGCATCAGTTAAAGCACGACCAAAATTGTCAGCTGGAGCTAACACTGCTATACTGTCTAATTCTAAAACTTTTGTGATATATTTTGCAGCAACCTTACCACGAGTAGATAAGTTAGAATTAAATTGATAAATATTATTACCAAGAGATGATATATCATCCAAAGTAGCGCTTGGAATAAGTAATGGAATATCCTTCCCTTGAAGACTATTTGCTGCAATAATTGCGTTTGATTCAGAAATGGGACCAATAATAGCTTTTATATCAGGATTTTTTTCAAGTTCATTTACAGCGCGAATAGTTTGGATTTCATTACCATGATTATCTTTGATTACAAATGCTATTTTTTCATTTGAATTAATTGATACAGAAAGTGCTTTATACATACCTCTTAAAAAAGAATTCCCTTGAATACCATTATCACCACTTAATGGAATAATGACACCAACCGTTATTGTTCTTACTGGTGGATAATAAGATGCTCTAAGCAATTTCTCATAAAGATCAAAATAGTTTATAGGAATCTCTTCAGGATTCAATTGATAAAGAGATGAAGCGCATTCATCAGGGTTCCCCGATGATATATCATTATATGACTTTGCCAATATACAGATAATTCTTTCATTGGAATTCGTAGATATTATTGATAGTTCAGAAATTGTTGTTGGGAAAATATTTAGTTGAATTGTATTTAATATTCTTTGATCAACTAAATTAATAAATTCTTCATCGGCAGTTAAAGTACGCGCTTTAATATACATGCGAAAAGCTGAATTAAAATTCTGCTCATCAATAAATGTATCTCCAAATTTTAAATATACATCTTTAACAAACTCACTTTTTGGGAATACTTCTAAAAACTCTCGGCCAATAATTTTAACATCTTCCTTTTTATTGAGTGCATATGCTGTTTTCATTAACATAACTCTTGATTTTGGTTCATAAACTCCAAGAGGTTTCTCCATTAGTTTATTTATAATAGTTTCAGCAATAGCAAAACGATCTTCATTAAAATGTTCAATAGCCATGTCTATTTGTTTCTCAATCAATCGTGATTGGAACCAGTTTTGGCTAAAAACAGGCAATGATATAGTTAGAAATAATAGTATTCTTTTCATAAAACCAATTTTCATTGTTATAGAAAATACATTAATGATACAATGTAAGACCATTAAAATGGATTACATCACAATTACTTATAGATATTATACTTATAAAGAATTGAAATGTTTCAGATATAAGGTAAGCTGAGAATTAATTAGGATAATTATGATCTTTATAAAAGACGTAACACATATTATGAAGATCAAGATTTCTATAAACGTTGTGAGTTAAATAAAGTCTACTTAACTCAGATATTGGCAATGAATTATTCTTAAAGAAGAAAAAATCATTATCTAATAAACCATTTTGATAGTTCAAAACAGAATTAATATCAATTAAATCAAATCTTTGTTGTACGATAGTAATGCTATTACTATCAACTGAATATTGGTTATTAATTCTTCTATTGTATTTATAAAGGTTATCCAGACCATAATTCAAATCGCGGATCTCAATATTGAACCTTTCTTTAAAATCATGTACAATCATTATAGTATAAGATTGCCTGATTTATTTGTTAATTCAAATGATCTATATCACACAATTAACAGTAGTGGGTAATATTTGATTTTATTGTAACCAATTATTATCAATATTTGTAATCTTAATGGTTCCATCTTCATCATAATATGTCCATTCGTTATCAACAAAGCTACCCCAAAATGAAGGATTACCATCTGAAAGGATTTGCCCTACAAATGTACCATTTCTAAACTCACCAATATATTTAAATCCATCCACATGAGTATATGTCCCTTGATCATAATATATACCATCTCTTAATCCGCCAACATATTTCGATCCATCTGCAAAATTAACTGTTCCTTCACCAGTTAGTTTATTTCCATCTTTCCATTCTCCTGTCCATTTATCTCCTTCAGGATATGTTAACGTACCAATTCCATGCTTTTCTCCATCTTTAAATTCACCTTTGTACTGTTGTCCATTAGGATATAAATACTTTCCATAACCATTTCGCTCCCCATCTTTAAAATCACCAATATATTGTTTGCCATCAGCATAAATAAATGTTCCACGCCCATTCCTCTCACCATATTTAAAATCACCAATATACTGTTTTCCATCAGGATAAGTATACGTACCTCTGCCATGTCTTTCTCCATCCTTAAATTCACCTACATATTGTTTGTCATCAGGGTAAGTATATGTTCCAAGACCATTATATTCTCTATATGAATATTCACCAACATAAGTTGAACCATCTGAATTTTTGATGGTGCCATGACCAGCAACTTTTTTTCCTTCCTTCCATTTACCTATCCATTTGTTTCCATCTGAATAAGTAAAGATACCTTTTCCTTCATATTCACTATTCATCAAGGATCCTTCATATATTGATCCATCTGTATATTTTATTGCACCTTTTCCATTTACTCTTTTATCATCTTTCCATTCACCTTCCCAATGTATTCCATCTGGATAAGTATGAGTACCAACCCCATTATATGATCCATCAATATATTCGCCCACATATTTTGATCCATCTTCGTAATTTATTGTCCCATTACCAGTTATTTTATCTCCATCCTTCCATTCACCTTTCCAATTTTCATTATTCTCATATTTGAGAGTGCCTTTACCATTATATTTTTTTCCGTCTTTCCATTCACCTTCCCAATTTTTTCCA
>Ga0207992_1000339_pt1 | contig 24821 bp, 27 predicted proteins | sample ETN02SmetaG_FD_185788 | JGI IMG/M metagenome (GOLD analysis project Ga0207992, IMG submission 185788) | Marine microbial and viral communities from oxygen minimum zone, Eastern Pacific Ocean - ETNP2014F10-02SV255 (SPAdes) (version 2) | ecosystem: Environmental > Aquatic > Marine > Oceanic ...
AACATTGCTTTTGATTTCTTCAAGTTCCTCATAACTAGATCCATAAATAACCATTTGTACTGGTTTGTTATAACTCGAAACCCTTATTCCTTGAGGAGATATTGGGAAAGCAAAAGTTTCAGGGACAGAAACTACTTGTCCAATTGCTTCTCTAAGAACAGTTTGGCTACTTTTTTCTCTGTTTTTCCATTCGTCTAGTAAAGCAATTATAATAAATGTATTATAGGTTGTTGCAGATCTACCAAAACCTGGAACTCTCATTATTAGTCTTTCATATGGGCTATCATCTGCTTGCAATAGCCTCAATATTCTACTCTCGATTATTTGAGCTTTTTCTTGAGTGTATTCGAATGAGCTCCCTTCATCAGTTGATCCTATTATTAAATAAGAGCCTCTATCTTCCATCGGTAATAACTCTTTTTTTGAAAAATTAAAAAGATATGCAGATGCACAAATGATTAAGATTATAAATATTGAAATAGTTTTTTGCTTATTAATCCAATATTGAAGTGAATCAATATAAAATCCAGTAAAAGATCTAAACCCATTGTTAAATTTTTTTACAAAAAAATTAATTTTATCTTTTTTATTTAAGAACTTACTCCCTAGCATTGGTGATAAAGTTAATGCAACAAAAGATGACACCACAATAGAGAAGGATAATGCTATTGCAGTTTCTTTAAATAATGTTCCAGAAATTCCTTTTATAAAAATTAATGGTAAGAATACTGCAACTAAAATCAATGTAGTTGCAATAATAGCAAAAGTAATTTGTTTAGAACCTTTATATGCAGCAACTAATGGTGTTTCTCCATTTTCTATCCTTGTATAAATAGCATCAGTCATAATTACAGAGTCATCAGTAATTATTCCAATTGCTAAAATAAAACTTAGTAATACAAAAATATTTATAGATAAATCAAATATGTATAACCCAAGAAATGAACCAATTAAACTAACTGGTAATGCTACTGCTGGTACAATTACAGCTTTAAGATTACCTAGAAAAAGATAAATAATTAAAACAACCAAAACAAAAGCAATAACCAAACTTTTATATACTTCTTCAATTGCAGCACCAATGTAGGTAGCTCTATTAAATGCTACTTCTAATTTTAATCCATCTGGTAAAGTTTTATTAAGTTCTTTAATTTTGGCTTTTATTTGCTTAGACAGCTCTACTGTTGAAGCCCCACTTTTTGCATAAATTCCAATTCCAACAGTTTTTAAATTCACTGCATTTTTTCTTTGTGCTTTGAATAAAGTTTTTTCTGAAACAGGCCCAAATTCAACATTTGCAACATCAGAAAGAATTATTACTTTGTCTTTATTTTTTTTAAGAGGAAGCTGCTTTATTGTATCTATGTTAGTGTAAGATTTATCAATATTTAGAGTTAAATCTTTATTATTTGCCTCTAATGTCCCTGCGGGAAGGTTAATATTTTCGTTTCTTAAAGCTCTTTCTACCTCTTGAATCGTTAGATTATTTGCTGCTAATTTAATTGGGTCTATCCAAACTCTGACACTAAGTTCTCTTAATCCACCAACTAAAATTCTACCAACATTTGGTACACTTGAAAATGCATCTATAAGATATCTTTCAGCATAATCTCCAAGATCTAGATCATCCCAATTAGGTGATGAAAGTGATACCCACATAGTAGTCGTGAAACCCGCTGCTTGTTTTAAAATTTGTGGTGGATTTGACTCGCTGGGTAAATTATCTACAACACGAGCAACTCTTTCTCTTATATCATTTGCTGCATCGTCTAAGTCTATATCTGTATTAAATTGAATATTAATTCTGCTTCTTCCATTTAAAGAGCTTGAATCAATATTTTTAATACCTTCTGCTCCACCAATAACATCTTCAAGTTTTTGAGTTATTTCTTCATCAACTATTTCTGCTGATGCAGATTTATAATCTGTTTGAACTTGAACTACAGGAGGTTGAATACCATCAGGAAGCTCTCTTACCGGCAACTCTGAAAAAACAAATATACCAAAAATAATTAATATTAAAGACATGACCCAAGCTACAACAGGTCGTTTAATACTGACTTCGGTTATATACATTTAATTATTTTTTTTCTTTTTCAGATTTTTTAAAAATATTTTTTAACCAATCAAATTTACCTTTTTTTGTTTCACCTTTTTTTGATTTTTTTTTCTTGCCCCAGCTAGAGTTTCCTTGTTTTTTTTTAGCACCTTTTTCAATTGGTCTTATAGTTAGATTTGGTCTAACTTTTTTTGTTCCTTCGGCAACAATTTTATCACCATTATTTAATCCATCTAGAATTTCTACAAAGCCTAAATATCTATCACCTATAGTTACTTTTGTTTTCATTACTTTGTTTTTTTCGTCAACTTTATAAATAAATACATTTTCACCTTCTACTATTGTACTTGTATCAGGTGCACTTAAACCGTCTCTTACATCATACTTAATTGAAATTTCTAGAAATGAACCAGGTAGTATTTCGCCAGACATATTGTCCATCTTTATTCTGGTAGCTAAAGATCTTGTGTCCTTACTTATTCTGCTTGCAAAAGAGTCAACAACTCCTTTATAAATTTTATTTTTATAACCAGAAAATTTAATATCTACTGGTAAACCAACTTTAATAAATGGCACGAAAATTTCGGGTATATCTACATCACAATAAATCGAACTAGCATCCTCAAGATTAATTAATATCGAAGATTTTGAAACCTCTATATCTTCAGAGAATTCTCTTTTTCCTATAACACCATCGAATTGTGCAATAATCTTTCTATTTTTAAGGTTAGCTATTACATTTCCTTTTTTGACTCTTTGATTAAAGTTTATTGGTTTTAATATTTCATATTTTTCAATTTTGTATGATTGTGTTTGAATTGGAGCCGCAGTCCCATATGTGCTGATAACATTTTCAAAAACTCTCTCTTGTGTTGTAGTTACTATTATTCCTGGAGGCGGTCTTTTACTAAATTTTTTTTTAAAGTGATTTCCAATCATTGTTCTTCCAATGATTATGGTTGCGATAATTAGGAAAAATATAATTACTATACTTGTGATTTTTGTAGATGTTTTCATTTGCTAATTCTTTCCATACTCAGCCCAAGAGCCATCGTATATTGTGGGCATATATTTAGCATTTATTAGGGAATATGCTAGTGCCAATACACTCGCAGTAACTCCCGAACCACATGAAAATACTACATTTTTACCATGGTCAAGTTTAATTGAATCAAATTTTTTTAAGATTTTATCTTTGCTAACAAATGTATGGTCTTCATTAATTAGTTCTGAAAAGGGCAAGCAAAAAGAATTTTGTATTGATCCACTTCTTAAACCTTTTCTTGGTTCAGCAACTTTGCCTTCAAATCTATCTCTGCTTCTTGCGTCAACAACATCAAAATCATTTATATTAATATTCTTATCTATCTGTTTTTTATTTTTAACAAGTTCTATATTTTCTTTGCAAGAATAATTAGAAGTTTTAGTGATCACATTTTCATTATTTGTAATTTTATTTTCTTTTTTCCATTTTTTTAATCCTCCGTCTAGTACATGAACCAGTTTTGGATTATGACCAAAATAAATTAAATTATACCAACATCTACAAGAACTGATAACATCAGAGTTGTCATAAACTACTATTCGATCACTATTTTCTATACCCATTTTGCTAATTATTTTTTTCCAAGATTTAATGTCAGTCAACATATGTGGTAAGTCTGTATCTAACTTTGAATTTTTATCTAAATCAAAAAAAATTGCATTTAGTATATGCTCTTTACTATACTCTTCAAAACCATTTCTTTTTGTTTGCGGCATATGCCATGAACAATCAATAATTTTTACTTTATCAATATTATTTTCTAACCAGTTCGTATCTACTAAAGACATTTTATTTTTTTTCTAAATATTTTTGATGATATTCCTCAGCTGGACAATAATTTTTAGTTAAAGAAATTTTTGTTACAACTTTCCCTGACAATTTAATATTTTCTTTTTCAATCAATTTTTCAGCAATATTTTTTTGCTGATCATTTAAATAAAATATTTCACTTCTGTATTGGGTTCCAAAATCAGGCCCTTGAGAATTTAAAGTAGTTGGATCATGAATTTCAAAAAAGTATTCAATAACTTTTTCATAAGATATAACTTTAGGGTCAAAATCTAATTTAACTACTTCTGCATGATTTGTTGTGCCTGAACATACTTCTTTATAATTAGTCTTAGAATTATTGCCTCCACAATAGCCAACTTCAGTTTTAATAACTCCATCAAGTTTACTAAACTTAATTTCTGGCCCCCAAAAACATCCCAATCCTAAAATTGCTATTTCCATTGATAATTAACTTAATTAATTTAAAGTTAATCACATGTTATCAAAAAATCAATTAGGCTTTTTTTACATGTTCATTTCAGTATGTGCATTTTCCTTAATGGATGTGATAGTCAAATGGTCAGATGCTTACCCAGTCGGACAGGTTTTATTTTTTAGGGGTTTTTGTGGAATAATTCCTATACTATTTCTTATTCCAAAAGATAGATTTATTGATTTTTATAAAACCAGTAGACCTTTTTTGCACTTTAAAAGGTGCTTAGCTGGATTAATAGCTCTAATGTCAATATTTATTGCTTTAAGGAATTTACCTTTGGCAACAGTAGTAAGTATTTCATTTGCCGCACCTATATTTACAACAATCTTTTCAATTTTTTTATTAAATGAAAAAGTAGGCTTCTACAGGTGGTTAGCGGTTTTGGTTGGCTTTGTAGGAATTATTATTATTTCAGAACCAGGATTTAGTTCATTAAATTTTTATTATATTTATCCAATAGTTTTTTGTTTAGGCTTATCATATGTCGCAATTGCTATCAGAAAACTATCTTCTACGGAACCAGTTTGGCTAATAAGTTTTTTCTTTTCATTTTCAATAATGCTTTTAAGTTTTTTTACTTTTTATCAAAGTTGGATTATGCCAAGCTTTAAAGATTTATTTTTATTATCTATGATAGGAATATTGGGAGGACTCGCAAACTTATGGTTATCCCAATCTTATAAATTATCTGAAGTAAGCTTAGTATCACCACTTAAGTACCTTGCTTTAATTTTTGCAATAATTTTTGGCTATTTAATTTGGGATGAAATACCTACTGTAAAAACTTTAATGGGAGCTTCACTAGTAATTTTTTCTTCATTTATAATATTTAAAAGAGAAATGACTTTAAAGAAACGCGTATCAGTTGCTAGGCATGAGTAAAACACCAGCATATTGGAATACAGCAAAAAGATATTTATCAAAAAAGGATAAAGTTATGGCTTCTTTAATCAAAAAATATAAATCGCCCTCTGAAACTGTTTTAACTTCCAGAAAAGATGTTTTTTTTTCTTTATGCAAGAGTATTATTGGACAACAAATTAGTGTTGCAGCAGCGAATTCAGTTTTTTTGAAGTTTAAAAAAAAATGTAAAAATAAAATTAATGCAAAAACTGTCAATAAATTATCTATTATTCAATTGAAAAGTTGCGGGTTAAGTAGACAAAAAGTTAAAGGTATAAAAAATTTATCGCAACAAATATTAAATAAAACTTTTAATCCAAAACTAATTTCAAAAATGTCAGATGAGGATGCTATTATATATCTTTGTCGATTAAGACAAATTGGAAGATGGTCAGCTGAAATGATTTTATTATTTACTTATAACCGTCCAAACATTTGGCCGATACAAGATATAGGTTTACTTAGGGCAATATCTAAAAATTATAAAAAGAAATATTTACCACCAGAAAACTATGTGAAGTTATTGAATAAAAGATTTTCACCTTATTGTTCAGTTGCGACTTGGTATTTATGGAGAAGTATAGATCCAGAGCCTATTCAGTACTAAAACCTTCAATTACTTGCATGTGTCTAATAGTTGTATCTTTCGCCAAATCCCATCCTGCCTGATATTCTTTAGAATTGTGACATTCAATAGCTTTCTCATAACTTGGAAATTCCCAAACAACTGTTCTTATAAAATCATTACCATCAAAAGTTTTGTGCTCACCTCCTCTTATTAGAGGAACTCCCCCAAAACTTTTGATTATAGGAGTTACTACCTCAGAATATTTTTTTAAGTTTTCTTGATTTTCAACTTTTGAATATAAACTAATCCAGTAACCTTTTTTCATTCACTTAATTTATTTTTTTAATTTCTAGATTTCAATGATATTTTGTTTGTTTCGGAAACTAGTTGTGCAACAATTGATAAAGCTATTTCAGGAGCAGATTTGCCCCCAAGTTTTATACCTATTGGACCATGTATAGAGTTAATCTCTTTATCATTGAATCCAACTTCTTTTAATCTTTTACATCTATTTTTATGTGTTTTTTTACTTCCAAGAGCACCTATATAAAAAAATTTATTTTTTAAAGCATGATTTAATGCTGGATCATCAATTTTTGGATCATGTGTTAAAGTAATTAATGCAAAATTAGAGTTTGTTTGAATTTTTTCTAAAGCTTTGTTTGGCCATTCATTAATTATCTTAATATTTTGAAATCTTTTTTCAGTTGTGAAATATTCTCTTGGATCAATGATTGTAATAACAAAATTAAAATTTTTTATTAAATCAATTAAATACTGTGCAATATGGACTGCACCTACAATTATTACTTCAATTGGTTTAATATAATTTAAAATGAATATTTGTGTTCCATTAATTGTACCATTTTTTTTTAAATTATAATAATTTTCTATTTCATTTTTATAATTTTCAAAATCTTTACTTAATGGTTTTCCAAACTCAAATATTTCACTATTACCATTTGATAAATTCGTTAAAACAGCAAATTGTTCTTTAGATGATTTTTTTTTAATTATTTCTTTAAGTATTTCTATTTTCATAAATTAATTTGTTCTATAAAAACTGACATTTCTCCTCCACATGCAAGACCCACACTCCAAGCATTCTCATCTAAAATTGTAAATTCTATTTTTTTGAATGAATTCTTGCTCTTTATTAACTCCATGCATTCATTTATTACGTTTGCTTCTACACAACCACCTGAAACTGATCCTAAAAAGTCACCTTTTTCGTTAACAATCATTCTACTTCCAGCTTGGCATGGAGAAGATCCCCAAGTTTGGATTACTGTTGCCAAAACTACTTTTTGGTTAGACTCAATCCACGAATTTGCCTCTTCCAATATTATTTCAAATGATTTTGACATTTAGTAAAATTTTTTGTTAAGAACTTTAAAAGTATAAATTAGTATAATTTCCTATTTATTTTACATCCCTTCAAAGATTATATGTTCTCTAATAACATTTTTTTCTAAATGTTTTCTAGCTTCAACATACTCTTCAGAATTGTAGCAATTTCTTGCAGCTTCAATATCTGGAAATTCTGCAAGAGCTACTCTTATCATTTCTCTACCTTCTAAAGTTATGTTATTTGCACTTCTTGCTAATATTCTTCCAGAATATTTTTCAACAGCTTCTTTAGCTTTTACAGCGTATTTTTTAAGTCTTTCAGGATCTTTTATTTCAGTATAATTTGCAATCCAATAAGCTTTCATAATTCTCCTTTTTAAATTTTTTTAATTATGATACCAAATTTATGTGAAAAAATTATTTTTAAATTTCTGGAGTACTTTATTATTTTTAATATTTTCATCAACTATCCAAGTTAATGCTGATGAATTATTTAATAAGGGAAAAGAAGTATTTCTTGAAGCAGGTAATTGTGCTGCATGCCATACTTTATCAGATGCGGGATCAATTGGAGATATTGGTCCAAATCTAAACGAAATAAGGCCAAATGTTGAAAGAATTCTTATGGCTGTTAGAAATGGGGTGGGAGTAATGCCTGCAATGGAAGGCTTATTATCTAATGAGGAAATAGAAGCAGTTGCTCATTATGTTTCTATAAGTGCTGATCAATAAAAATACTTTGACTATAAACTGTAATGTTTAATCCAGTGTTTTGCTATATCTACTCTTTTACAAATCCAAATATCTTTAAATTTTGAAACATAGTTTAAAAATTTTTTGAGTGATTGTATTCTACCAGGTCTTCCAATTAATCTACAATGTAAACCAACAGACATCATTTTTGGTGAATTTTTTCCTTCTTCATAAAGAGCATCAAAGCTGTCTTTTAAATAATTGTAAAATTGTTCCCCAGAGTTGAATCCTTGATTAGTTGCAAATCTCATATCATTGTTATCAAGAGTGTAAGGAATCATTAGTTGTTTTTTATTACCTTTTTTTATCCAATATGGAAGATCGTCACTGTATGTATCGCTACAGTATAAAAAATTACCATTATCAATTACCAAATCCAAAGTATTTGTGCTGCACCTCCCGGTATACCAACCAGCAGGCTGGGCACCAAAATTTTTTTTTATAGATTTCACTGCAAGTTTCATATCATTCTTTTCTTTTTTCTTTGATACATTTTGATAATCAATCCACCTCCACCCATGACTAGCAACTTCATAATTAGCTTTTCTTATAGCTGAACAAATTTCTTTATTTCTTTCTAATGCCATTCCAACACCAAAAATAGTTAGTGGGATTTTTTTCTTATTAAATAAATCATGAATTCTCCAAAATCCTCTTCTTGAACCATATTCATAAATTGACTCCATATTTAAGTGTCGACCTTTAATTGGTTTTGCTCCTATAATTTCTGATAAAAATACCTCTGAGGTTTTATCGCCATGAAGAATACAGTTCTCTGCTCCTTCTTCATAATTAAGCACAAATTGTAAAGCTAACTTAGCATTACCAGGCCATTTTACCTTTATTTTTTTGGAACCATATCCTACCAAATCTCTTGGATATTTTTTTTTCATTTTTTTAAAATAATTTTATCTTTTTTAAATTTATAAATAACAAGATTGTTTCCTTTTCCTTTTCTATCAACAATTAGAAAATTCATATTTTTCACAGAAATAAGTGGAAAGTGCCAAATGCCAGCTTTGTAATTCACTCCAGTTTGTTTAGGAACTAAAAAGGATTGGATTTTATTTATATCTGGTTTATCTCCTCTTGGAGCTACAAATACTAAAAATTTTGTGTCTTCCATTGGTATAAAGGCTTGGCTTCCTAAAGGATGTTTTTCCATCATATCAATTTTCATAGGAAACCTTCTTTTTTTTGCTTTAAAAATACTAACTATTGCCTTTCCCTTTTTTTTTGAGGTATCTATGTTTATTAAATTATCAAACCTTTTTGCATATCCATCGTTAATATTTATAGGATTTTTTTTAGATGTATTTATTAATTGTCCAAACTTAGAAAATTTTTTTTTAGTTATATTTTTTGCTTTTACAACTTTCATTTTACAAAATTTCCAAATGCTCTAATTCTTGAAATTCCACCATCTGGATGGATATTTATTCTAAGGTAATTTTCTTTATTTCTCTTTACTAAGAATTTTTTAAAAACGTGTTTTTTGTTTGCTGAAAGTTTGGATTTATTTAAAATAAATTTCCAATTTTTTGAATTATTAGCAATCAATTTATTTGATAGATTTTTTGAAATATTTGCAGTTTGAATAGAGCAAGTATCAGGATAGTTTCCCTTAAAATGATGTGTATCTATCTCTAATTTTTTTATTAAGCCTGGTTTTCCAAATTTTATTATAAGCCAATCATAGTTTTTTCCTCTACTTCTTCTTGTCTCCCAACCATCACCCATATTTTTTCCCTTACCAGGAGCTATTATATTTTCAGCTCTTCCAAAATGTTCATTATTACAACCAACAATTGAAGCACCGTTTAAAACAGATGTTAAATTTATATTGTTATTATTAAAAATGCTTTTTTCCATTTCAATTTTTCCATAAAGTCTAAGTCTTGCAACTCCACCATCGGGAAAGATATTTAGTCTTATATAATTAAAAACAGACTTGTTTTGTGATTTAAAGCTGTGGTTTTTGTTGGGCCCAAGTTTTTTTTTACCTAGTAAGTGAATCCATTTTGTCTTTTTATTAGGTTTGGATCTACTAAAACAACCCTCCACTGATGCGTGAGTAGGTTGATTTCCATTAAAGTGTGTTGTGTCAATGTCTATATCAAAGATCTTTCCAGGTTTGCCTAATTTTAAAATTAAATAATCAAAACCTTTTGATCTTCTTCTTCTAGTTTCCCACCCATCCATCCATTTACCATGTTTGTCAAATAGTCCATCTTTAAAAACTGGAGTATCTATGTTTAAAATTCTGTGAGCAGCTGCAAAAAAATCATCAGTCTTAAATATAATTTTAGATCCGATTCTTGGATCAGCTAAATTAATCATTTTTGAATTTATAAAATTTTTCATTTTTTATTTATTTCATTAAGACGAAAGGTTGCAATTTTTTTTACTTGTTTTTTTGCCTCTTGGAATTCACTTTCTACATCACTTTGTATTCTTTGTCTAAAATTATTCAATATTTCATTTTTATTTTTGCCTTTTACAGCAATTATAAATGGAAAATTAAACTTTTTTTTATATTCTGAATTTAATTTTTTGAATTCTTCATATTCCTCATTAGAACATTCATTTAATTTTGCAGAAGCTTGTTCTGATATAGATTCCGAGGTCATTCTTTTTGCCACAGCAAGCTCAGGGTGAGCATTTAATATTTCTAAAATTTTATCTTTTTTATAACTTTCGTAAATATTTAGCATTTTAAACATAATATCTTCGAGGTTTTTAAATGGTTTTGACTCAAAAGCCTCTGAAGCCACTGACTCAGTTTTTTCAAAAACATTACCAAATATTGACAAAAAATCAGACTTGTTAAGATCGTTAATGTTATCTATTGTTCTCATATAATTTTAAATAATTTAAGTTTGAAATTTAAATGATACTATAATTTTATGACAAAGCTCACAACTCATGTTTTAGATGTATATTCAGGTAAACCTGGAAAGGGTATCTTAGTTGAGTTGTTTTACTTAAATAATTCAGAGAGAAAAAAAATAACTTCAATAAAACTTAATGATGATGGGAGAGCAAGCTCTCCATTAGCAGAGGGAGATATTTTTGTTAAGGGTAAGTATGAATTAGTTTTTTATATTGGTGATTATTTTAAAAATATATCACCAGTAAGTGATGTACCATTCTTGGATGATGTAATTATCAGATTTGGTATTTCAGATCCTTCACAGAATTATCATGTACCTTTATTAGTCTCACCATGGAGTTATTCTACTTATAGAGGCAGTTAAGTGATATCAAGCTCAGTAAAATTCTTATTAAACGATAAGATTCTAGAAATTAAAAACCCTGATCCAAATCAAACAATTCTTAATTACATTAGAACTGAACTAAAAAAAACTGGAACTAAAGAGGGATGCTCAGAAGGTGGTTGTGGGGCATGTACTATCGTTTTGGGTGAGTTAGTTAACAATGATATAAAATATATTTCAATAAATTCTTGTATTTCATTTGTGCCATCTTTAAATGGTAAACAACTTTTGATTGTAGAGGATTTGGTTTCTAAAGAAGGAAAATTCCATCCAGTTCAAGAAGCGATGGTAAAATTTCATGGATCACAATGTGGATTTTGTACTCCAGGATTTGTTATGTCTTTGTTTTCAATGTTTAAAAATAATAAAAGCTATAATAACGAATTAATAGCAGACTCAATATCGGGAAATTTGTGTCGTTGTACTGGCTATAGACCCATTATTGATGCTGCCAAAAGTTTAAATAAGACCAATAAGACAGATGAGTTTACTAAAAATAAAAATAAAATTATAAAATTATTAAAAAATATTAGACCAAAAAATATTTTTATTAAAAAAGACGATAAAATTTATTTCTCACCCAAAAATATTAAAGATTTAAAAAGTATAATTAAAAATAACTCAAATTTTATTTTTCTTGCTGGTGGAACAGATTTATCTTTAACAGTTACAAAAGAAAGAAAAGAAATTCCATTTATAATTGATTTAAAAGAGGTTAAAGAATTAGATTTTATAAAGGTAAGTAAAAATTACCTAGAGATTGGAGCCGCCACTCCTCTAATAAAATTTGAAAATGAAATTAAAAAATATTATCCAGATTTTTATTCTGTTCTAAAGAGATATGGTTCAGTTCAAATTAGAAATGTAGGTACTATAGGAGGTAATATTGCAACTGCATCACCAATTGGTGACTCGTTACCGATTTTACTATCTTTAAATGCTGAGATTTTAATAGAGAGTTTTAATGAAAGAAAAGTTTTACCGATAAATAATTTTTTCATAGATTATAGAAAAACTAAATTAAAAAAAAATGAATTTATTCGATCAATAAAAATACCATTATTTAAAAAAAATATATTTAAAGCATTTAAAATTTCAAAAAGATTTGATGATGATATTTCATCTGTTTGTGGTTCTTTTAATTTCGAAATTAATAATAATAAAATTAAAGAAGTATATATTGCGTATGGGGGTATGGCAGCTGTACCGAAAAGAGCTAAAGCATGTGAGAAAATTCTTAAAAATAAGCCTCTTAATATCAATACTTTTGACCAAGCAAAAAATTATTTAGAAAAAGATTTAAGTCCTATTGGTGATATGAGAGCAAGTAAAGAATACAGACTAGAGATAGCAAAAAATTTGTTAATGAAATGTTTTGTAGAAATAAATTCTAAAAAGCTAACAAGAGTAAATTAAATGAGTAAAGAGAACTATATTGAGGAAATAAGACCACACGATAGTGCTTACAAACATGTAAGTGGATACGCTGAGTATACTGATGATATTAATGAACCGAAAAATACAATTTATGGCGCTATTGGTTTAAGCAAAAAAGCACATGCAATTATTAAAAAAATAGATTTAACTGAGGTAAAAAAAAGTGAGGGTGTTATTTCAGTAGTTACACAAAGTGATATTACTGGTAGAAATGATGTAGGACCTGTTTTTGATGGTGATCCTATTTTCCCAACAAAAAAAGTTGAGTTTTATGGCCAACCATTGTTTGCTGTTGCTGCTATAACGACAGAACTTGCAAGAAAAGCAGTATTAAAAGCTAAGATAAATTATAAAGAGTTAAAACCAGTTATTACAATTAAAGAAGCTTTAAATAAAAAACAGTTCTTATTTAAACCTAGAAAAATAAAAAAAGGCAATCCTTCAAAGAAAATAAAAATATCAAAAAATATTTTAAAAGGTAATTTTACAACAGGAAGTCAAGAACACTTTTATTTAGAAGGTCAAGCAGCTTTTGTTATTCCTAAAGAAGACGATAATTTTTTAGTTTATAGCTCAACACAACATCCTTCAGAGACACAACAATTAATTGCAAAAATGCTCAATCAAAAAAGCAATTCAATTAATGTTGAGGTAAGAAGAATTGGAGGTGGGTTTGGGGGAAAAGAAACAAATTTCATGACAGCTTGTATTTGTTCGTTATTAGCTAAAAAATCAGGTCAGCCTGTCAAATTAAGACTAGACAGAGATGACGATATAATATTGACAGGTAAAAGACATGAATTTTTATCTGAATATGAAGTTGGTTTTAATGATGAAGGAATTATTGAAGGATTAAAAATAAACCTATCTTCAAATTGTGGAATGTCACCAGATCTATCAGCTGCAATTAACGAAAGAGCTTTGCTTCATATAGACAATGCATATTATATTTCAGATATTGAGGTAACAAACAATTTATGTAAGACAAATATTCCAACTTCAACTGCATTTAGAGGCTTTGGTGGAAACCAAGGAATGATGGCTATAGAAAACATTATAGATAATATCTCAAGGTACTTAAAAAAAGATCCTATAGAAGTTAGAAAGAAAAATTTTTATCAAAAAGATAAAAAAAACGTAACTCATTATGGGATGACTATTGAAGATAACGTAATTAATGAAATATTTAAAGATTTAGAAAATAAATCTAATTATAAGAAAAGATATTTAGATATAAGAAGATTTAATGAAAAAAATAAATTTAAAAAGAAAGGTATAGCTATTACACCGTTAAAATTTGGTATTTCATTTACAACAATTCATTTAAATCAAGCCGGAGCTTTAGTCCATATTTACACAGATGGAAGCGTATATTTGAACCATGGCGGTATAGAAATGGGTCAAGGTACCCATACAAAAATTGCTCAATTAGTGGCAAATTCTTTTGGATTACCCTATAATTTAGTTCATATTTCATCAACGAATACATCTAAAGTTCCAAATACATCAGCCAGTGCTGCTTCATCAACTACTGATCTTAATGGAGCCGCAGCATTAAATGCAGTAGCAAAAATTAAATCAAATTTAGAAAAATTTATTAAGAAAAAATATAAGATCTATAATCATGAAGCAGTCTATAAAGATCAATATATAATATTTGGAAATAGACAATTTAAATTTAAAAGCATTATTCAAGAAGCATATTTAAATAGAATTTCTCTTTCTTCTTCAGGTTTTTATTCAACACCAAAAATTAATTTTGATAAAAAAAAATTTAGAGGAAGACCCTTTTATTATTTTTGTTATGGTGCAGCTGTTTCAGAAGTAACTATTGATACATTAACTGGTGAAAATGTTTTAGAAAGAGTTGATATTTTACATGATGCTGGAAAACCAATAAATCCAGCACTTGAACTAGGTCAGATAGAAGGTGGTTTTGTACAGGGACAAGGTTGGTTGACTATTGAAGAGCTTAATTGGAAATCAAATGGACAGATTACAACTTTTTCTCCATCAACATACAAAATACCTGCGGTAAGTGATATCCCAAAAAAATTTAATGTAGAAATTTTTAAAGAAGGATCAAATAATGAAAAAGTTGTTAATAAAGCAAAGACAACTGGAGAACCTCCTTTAATGCTAGCTATGAGTGTTTTTTATGCAATAAAAGATGCAGTTGCTTCAATTGGAAATTATCAGATTGCACCAGAACTTAATGCACCAGCAACTCCTGAAAGAATTTTAATGAGTGTTAACAAGATCAAAAATAAAATAAAAAATCTAAATGGAAGATAAAAAAAAATTTATGGCAAAAGCCATTGAACTTTCTGTAAATAGCGCAAACACTATTGGTGGACCCTTTGGAAGTGTCATAGTTAAGGATAACAAGATTATTGCAGAGGGTTCTAATAAAGTGACTTTTTCAAATGATCCAACTGCTCATGGAGAGGTTGTAGCAATTCGAGAAGCTTGCAAAAAATTAAATACTTTTGATCTGTCGGGTTGTGAGATTTATACATCATGTGAACCTTGTCCAATGTGTCTTTCCGCAATTTATTGGTCAAGATTAGATAAAATATATTATGCAAATACAAGAGAAGATGCAAAAAATATAGACTTTGATGACTCATTTATTTATTTAGAGATTCCAAAAAAAATAAGTGATAGAAAAATTAAAATGACACAAATGCTTAGAGATGATGCTTTAAAAGCATTTGAAATTTGGGATAAAAAAGTAGATAAAATAAAATATTGATGGAATTTTTACCTTATATAATAAAATGGTTTGAAGTTATTCTTAGATGGGGCCATGTATTATTTGCAATATTATGGGTAGGTAATAGTTTTTTATTTAATTACTTAGACAACAATTTAAATAAAAATATAACAAGTGATGATATTGATGGTGAAGGATATCTGATGCATTCTGGTTTTTTTTATAAACTATCAAGGTTAAAAACATCACCACCGCAGGATTATTTAAATAGATTAGTAATCTTTAAATGGCAAAGTTATTTAACTTTTGTAACTGGAATGTTGCTACTAGTTGTAATTTATTATTATAACGCTGGTGTATTAATGATTGATAAACGTGTTTTGTTAATACCTCCTAGTTATGCCATTGTTATCTCACTTTTATCATTAATTGTTTCTTGGTTTGTTTATGATTTTTTATGTAAATCTAAATTGATTGAAAATAATATATTATTTATTTCTACAGCAATCATTTTGTTAGCACTTGTTTCTTTTGGTCTCACTAAATTATTTGGACCTAAATTTGCAATTTTAAGTGTTGGATTGATTATAGGAACCAATATGTTTGGTAATGTTTTTACAGTAATAATACCTAATCAAATGAATATTATTAGTAGTAGTGAAAGAGGTGAAAAATTTGATATGAGCCTATCCTTAGCAGCCAAAAAAAGATCAATTCATAATAATTATTCCACTTTTTTAGTGTTGTTTATTATGCTTTCCGGACACTCAAGTTTCTTAGTTTATCACAAGTATAACTGGTTAATTTTATGTGCGATTGGCGTGATCTCTGCAGTTGCTAGACACTATTTTAATTTAAGAGGAAGAAACATTCACAGGTTGTATATTTTAATTTCTTCAATAATAGCACTCATCTTCCTTGCAGTTTTAGTTTTATTATTTAAATAACTAAATATATAAAAATTATGTCAGAAAAATTAATTGTCAGTTGGGATGAATACAACAAGACAGTAGAGAAATTAGCTATCCAAATTCATGAAAGTGGTTATAAACCAACAATACTAATTGGAATCATGCGTGGAGCTGCACCAATGATTGATGTTTTAAGTAGAATTTTTAAATTAAAATGCGCCTATCTTGCTGTTGAGTCTTATAGTGGAAAAGGAGTTGAAGACGAACAAGGTGATTTAGTTTTTTCAAGAGAGATGAGTTCGATTGCACCAAGTATGGGTGGAAGAATTCTTTTATGTGATGATTTATCTGATACAGGAATGACTTTTAATAAAAGTGTTGATTGGTTAAAAAAATATGAACCAATAAAAAATAAAATTGAGGATATAAAAACAGCTACCCTTTTTAAAAAAAAACAATCAACTTTTGAGCCAGACTTTTGCGCTAATAAACTTCCCGACAATCCGTGGATTGTTCAGCCTTTTGAAATTTATGAAGAATTAAGAATAGAAGAAATTAAAAAAAGACATCAGAAATAAAAAAGGCCAGTATAAAAACTGGCCTTTTAAATTTTAAATTACTTTGTAAAAATTATTTAGGTATATCTCCCTCAACACCTTTTACATATGTCATCATTCCTGCAAGCATGCCATCATCTGCAGTTTTACCTTCTGCAACCATTAAACCACCTTTCTGGTCATAAATAGGTCCAGTGAAAGCATGAACTTTACCAGATGCTAAATCTGCTTGAAGTTTTTTAACTTTAGCCTGTAAATCAGAAGGAATTGCAGAGTCAAGATCAGATATAACTACCATACCATCGCCGATGCCATGCCAAGTATCTTTTTGACTCCATGTTCCATTTGCTACAGCTTTAACTCTATCAACATAGTAAGGTCCCCAGTTATTTTCAACTGAAGTCAATACCGCTTTAGGCGCAAATTTATCCATATCGCTTGCTTGACCAAAAGCATAAACTCCTGCTTTTTCTGCAATCTGAACAATAGCTGTACTGTCAGTATGTTGAGCAATTATATCAGCACCTTGATCAATCAAAGCTTTAGCCGCTTCAGATTCTTTACCTGGGTCATACCAAGTAAAAGCCCAAACAATTTTTGTTTTGATATTTGGATTTACTTTTTGAGCCGCTAAAGTAAATGAATTAATTCCTCTTATCACTTCTGGAATTGGAAAAGAAGCCACATACCCAATAACATTAGATTTTGTCATCGATCCAGCTATTGTTCCTAAGATAGCTCTACCTTCATAGAATCTAGCCGCATATGTTGAAACATTTGGATGTTCTCTTTTGTATCCAGTAGCATGTTCAAATTTTACGTTTGGAAACTCTTTTGCAACTTTGTTAGTTGGATTCATATATCCAAAACTAGTTGTAAAAATAACATCATGACCAGAATTAGCTAATTGTCTAAGAACTCTCTCAGCATCAGCACTTTCTGGAACACCTTCCACATATGTAGTTTTATATCCGGCAGCTTCTACAGCTTTTCTCCCTACATCATGCTGATATGTCCATCCATGGTCACCAGTAGGACCAATGTAGACAAATGCTGCTTTAACATCCTTAGCAACAGCAGAAACAGTTAATGTAAATAAGAAAACTAAAGAAGAGACCAAAGAACGAGTAAATATTTTATGCATAAATTTATATCCCTTTTAGTTTTTTTTAAAAATTAAGCTTAAATTAAATTATTTAAAAAAAAATAATTATTTTATAATTAATTGTCTTTATAAAATGATTTACCTAATGAACTTGGTGTACTTAGTCTTATTTTTCTACTATCACGAGAAATTATAACCAGTACTACTATTGTAACAATATATGGTAGAGCAGTCAAAAATTGTACTGGTATTCTTACACCTACAGCTTGCATATGAAATTGAATTATTGTTAATCCACCAAAAATCATTGCACCGATTAAAATTTTAATTGGGTTCCATGTAGAAAATACCACTAGTGCTAATGCAATCCAGCCTCTACCACCTGTCATATTTTCAATCCACTGTGGAGTATAGATCATTGACAAATAGGCACCTGCAAGTCCACACATTGCTCCTCCGTAAAGTATGCAAGAATAACGAACTAATTTAACATTTATACCTTGGTTAGATGCTGATTCAGGAGAATCTCCTACAGCTCTCACAATTAATCCTAACTTTGTTTTTTTTAAAAAATAATTAGTAAAAAATGGTAAAGCGAAAGCAAAATAAAATACAATTGAGTGACCAAATAATATTGGGCTTAAAAAAGGTATCGTGTCCTTTAAACTTTTAAATAAAACAGGGAACTCTTTTCCAGGAATACCAACAAAGTTTTTCCCAATCATTGCAGAAATACCGATCCCAAATATCGTAAGTGCTAAACCAGTTGCTACGTGATTTGTAATTAAAGTTTGGGTAAGGAATGCAAAAATAGTAGAAATTAAAACTCCACCTAACATTGCGCCAATAACTGCTATAAATAAGCTTCCTGTAACTGTCATTAAAGCAAAACCAGATATAGCCCCAATTATCATCATTCCTTCAACACCTAAATTCAGAACTCCCGATCTTTCAGTAATGAGCTCACCACAAGATGCTAAAATTAAAGGCACAGAAGAAGCCATAATTGAAGCAATTATTAGTCCAACGAAATTTATATCAAATATCATTTTTTTAAACCTGTGAATTTAATTTTGAAAAATAGTAAATAGTCTGAAGCTAGAAGAAAAAATAAAATCATTCCCTGAAATACTTGGCCTGTGTATTTTGGAATCTGCATAAATATTTGAGCTGTTTCTGCACCCAAATAAGTAATTGCTACAATTAATGATGCAAAAATTATTCCAATAGGATGTAAGCGTCCTAAAAACGCTACTATTATTGCAGTAAAACCATAATCTGGAGATACTTCTCTATGAAGTTGACCTATTGGTCCAGTTATTTCTCCAACTCCAGCCAGACCAGCACAAGCGCCACTAATTAAAAAAACTAGAATGATCATTTTCTTACCTTTATAACCAGCGTACTTTGCTGTTTTTAAACTAAATCCAGAAACTTTCATTTGGAAGCCCAAGTATGTCTTGTAAAAAACAAACCAACTTACAACAACTGCAGCTAAAGCTAAAAAAATACCAGCATGAATTCTTAATCCTTCGAATAATATAGGAAGTCTTGCAGAGTCGCTAAATTGTCTTGTTTCTGGAAAATTAAACCCTTCAGGATTACTCCAAGGTCCAACAACAAGATAGTCTAAAATTAATTTTGAAACATACACTAGCATAAGACTAACCAATATTTCATTTGTATTAAAATAAGTTTTTAAGATTGCAGGTATTGATGCATAAAGCATACCACCTATTGCACCAGCTAGTATTACTATTGGAAGAATGTAAAAACCTTCTTGGTTATAAAAAAGTAAAGCTACACCTCCAGAGACTATAGCTCCAAAAGTTAGTTGACCTTCTGCTCCAATGTTCCAATTGTTACTTTTAAAACAAAAAGATAAACCTATTGCTATTAAGCAAAGTGGAGTTGCTTTTAAAAGTAATTCACTGAAACCATACATATCTGCAATTGGAACTATGAAAAAAAATTTAAGAGCTTCAAAAGGTTTGAAACCTAAAATATAAAAAATTAAACCACCTGCAAATAATGTGAGGAAAATTGCCAAGACAGGCGTAAGAAAAAATATTGCTCGTGAGGGCTGATCTCTTTTTACTATCTTAATCAATTTCTCCTCCTCCCATAAGCACTCCAAGTTTTTCTGAGGTAACCTCTTCAGCATTCATAATTTTTGATAATTTTCCTTTGTGTATTACTGAAATTTTATCACTTAATTTTAATAACTCATCAGTATCAGTAGAGATCAATATTATTGATTTATCTTGTTCGTTAATTTTAATTAGTGTTTCATGAATATAATTTATAGCCCCAACATCTAGGCCCCATGTTGGATTGAAACAAATCAATAAGTCAGGGGATGTAATTAATTCTCTACCAATAATAAGTTTTTGTAAATTTCCACCTGATAAAAACTGGCTTTTTAATTCAATATTATCTGTATTAACATTAAAATCAGATATAATTTTTTTTGCATGTTCTTTAATTTTGTTTTCATTAATTAAACCATTTTTAAAAAAATTTGATGACTTAAAATTATTTAAAGCAACATTTTCAAAAATTTTCATTTGTGGAATTGCAGCTTGTTCAAGTCTGTCTTCTGGAGAAAATGCCATTAAATACTCTCTTCTCTCTTGAGGATTCAGATCTCCAATATAATTTTTATTGAATTCTATAGAATTCTTATCTGAAATAATTTCACCACTCAAAATTTGAAATAATTCGCTTTGACCATTTCCCGATATTCCAGCAATTCCCAAACACTCACCTCGATTAACAGAAAAATTAATATTATTTAAATTAGTTTCAAAAGGGTCTTCGCTTATAAAATTAAGATTGGTGATCTTAATTAATTGATCCCCTGATATTTTTACTTTTTTTTTCTTAATTGTTTTTAAATTTTGACCTACCATTTTATTTGCAAGTGACTCAATATTTTCATTTTTTATTTCACTTACAGAAACTAATTTCCCTTTTCTCATTACAGCAACTTCATCACACAGTTGCATTACTTCTTTAAGTTTATGGGTTATATAAATAATTAAAATTCCTTCCTCTGAAAATTTCTTTAAAGACAAAAATAATTCACTAGTTTCTTGTTCTGTTAAAACAGAAGTTGGTTCATCCATAATAAGTACTTTAGGATTTCTTATTAAACATCTAATTATTTCAACTTTCTGTTTTTGACCTGCTGAAAGATTTAATACTGGAACATCAAGATTAATTAAAAAATTATATTTTTTCATAATTAATTCAATTTTTTCTCTTAGATTTTCTTTCGTTTCATCAGAGTCAATAATTAGATTTTCAAATACAGATAATGTTTCAAAAAGATTGAAGTGTTGAAAAACCATTCCGATATCATTTTTCTTTGCATCTAAAGGAGAATTTAATTTTAAAATATTTTTATTTAAAAATATTTCACCTTGATCCGGCATAATTACACCAGATAAAATTTTTACTAATGTTGATTTACCAGCTCCATTTTCTCCCAGCAATGCATAGATTTTTCCACTTTCAAACTCTAATGAAACATTTTCGTTTGCAATACATCCAGGATAAATTTTAGTTATATTTGAAATTTTAAGATTTGTGTTCATAGATTATTTTAAAGGTATAAAATTTTCATTTTTAGAAAACTGATATTTTTTTGATAAAGTGATGTAGTTTTTTTCAATCTCTTTAAATTGGTCTCTAATTTTTTCTTTTTTTGGAGAAGACAAATCTTCAATTAACATATTAATATTATGACTTTTCCAATAAAAGTTTTCTTTATTATATTTTCCATTATTTAAATTAAAAACTTCTTTAAGTATTTTTAAATCGTGGGGAATATTAAATTCATTACTAGTCATTTCATATGGAAAAAGATAATAAAAATTGTCAAATCCTGAAAAAGTTATAGCGCTAAGACATAGGCTGCAAGGCTCATGTGAACATAAAAAAATGCAGTCTTTTTCATTTGGTCTAGATTTCTTATTTATCTCATAGAACTTTTTTAGAGTATAAGTTTCTCCGTGCCACATTGGATTCTTTATTTCATTATTCGATCCCGCAACAACCAAAGAGAAATCATCTTTTTTAAGTATTGCTGCACCAAATATTTTATTCCCATTATGAACCTCTTTTTCTGTAAGGGGTAAAATTTCATGAATAAATATATCTAGAAAATTTTCTAAGGCTTTTTCACTCATATTGTTTGAATTACCAAATAAAGAACACAATTGTAACTATAATGAAACTTAAATTTAATGAGAATTAACTTATTTATACAACTTAAAAGTTAATACTTTGTTAATGAGAAAAATATTAATTTGAATAATGTTAAAATTTAAAACGTTAATAAGCTTATTCGTAATCTTACTTTTTTTTTCAGGATGTCAAACTGTTAAACAAAAAACAGATGCTATTGTTGAAAAAGAAAATGAAAAATTAAGCAAATTTATTGGAAAGTCTTCTAGTGAGCTTCAAATGGAATTAGGAAAGCCAGATGAAGATTTTAAAAATGCCAAGGGAAATTTTGAGTTAGTTTATAATACAAAAAAATACTTAATTCCTTGTGAGAGAAGATTTGAAATAAATTCAGAAAATGTAGTAATTGGATTTGTGTCTAACGGGTGTTTTTAAAGAAAATTGGCACGAATCATATTTAGTTTTTATTGTTCTTTCCTCTTATCGGTTGTATTAAATTAGTTCATTCTAGGTTTTTAAACAGAATTAAAGAAGATACTATCTAAAAACAATCAGTTTTTTTATATAAATTTATTATCAATAATGTAACATTAACTTAATAACGACGGAGGATAAATGGCTTTAAGTAAAAAAAAAACAGGCGCTACAAGTAATCCTGATAAAAAACTTCCTTTAAATAAGTCCATACCTTTAGGAATTCAGCATGTCCTTGCAATGTTTGCTGGGAATATAACTGTACCTATAATTGTGGCTGGAGTTTTTGGTCAAACGCCTGAACAAAAAATATTTTTAATTCAAATGGCTTTGTTTGTTGCTGGAGTTGCAACAATTATACAAACTGTTGGCTATAAGGATATTGGTGCAAGGCTACCTATAATTCAAGGTACAAGTTTTGCATTTATACCAATCATGTTACCATTTAAAGCTGCAGGTTTAGGTGCAGTATTTACGGCGGCATTTATTGGAGGAATTTTCCAAATTTTCATTGGGAAAATTTTAAAACCAATAAGACATCTTTTTCCACCATTAGTCACAGGGATAGTTGTACTAATGATAGGATTTAGTTTGCTAAAAGTTGGTTTCATGTATGCAGGTGGTGGTGGATGGTTGATGAATAATAAACCTGAAATTTTTGCAAATGCAAATCACTTAACTGTTGCTTTCACTGTATTTATAGTTGCTATATTTTTTAATATCAAAGGTAAAGGTATGGCTTCTTCTGCTTCTATTCTAATCGGAATTGTTGCAGGATTTATAGTTGCAATGGCGCTAGGCATGGTTAACTATGGCAAAATTGCATCTGCATCTTGGTTTGCACTTCCAATGCCTCTTCAATATGGAATTGATTTTGTTCCTGGGGCAATAATTCTTATGCTGTTTATGTCAATTGTAACAACAATTGAAACAATAGGAGATATAAGTGCTACAACAATGGGTGGTGCTAAACGAGAAGCAACTAATAAAGAGTTATCAGGTGGAATCATGGCTGATGGGGTTGGGACTGCATTTGGTGCAATATTCAATGCTATGCCAAATACATCTTATTCTCAAAATGCAGGACTAGTTGCATTTACAGGAGTAGTAAGCAGACATGTTGGAACTGTTGCAGGAGTAATTTTAGTTCTAATGGGTTTATTTCCAAAATTAGGTGGAATAATTGCTGCAATGCCAGAGTCTGTTATTGGTGGAGCAGCTATCATTATGTTTGGAATGATTGCAGCGGCTGGAATTAAATTAATTTCAAAATCAGAAATGAGTCAAAGAAACTTATTGATTTTGGCCCTTTCATTATCTTTTGGTATTGGAATGTCACTGTTACCAGATTTTGTTAAAAATATTCCAGATTTAGGAATAAGTTTGAAATTATTATTAACAACTGGACTTATACCAGCTGGGCTTTTAGCATTTGTATTAAATGCTGTAATGGCAAAAAAATAATTTTTTTTTAACTTGTGGGGAGAAATCCCCACAAGTAAGGTAAACTTATTTAATCTCTATAAGCTTTTTCTTTTTATGTTCTGGAATAATTCTTTCACAAGATATCGTTAAAAGACCATCTTTGAGTTCAGCATCATTTACTTTTACATCATCTGCAATAGTGAATGATCTTGCAAATTGTCTTTGAGAAATACCTTTGTGAATGATTTCTCCATTTACATTATTCTCTTCTGACTTATTAACTTGTTTAGTTCTTACAGTTAATAAATTGTCTTCAAACTCAACTTCAACATCATTTTTGTTAAAACCAGCTAGAGCAATCTCTATAGCATAGTTATCCTTACTAGTTTTTCGGATATTGTAGGGTGGATAATTTGACTGCATTGTCAAATTTCCATTACCAAGCATATTTTCAAATTGATCAAACATATCATCAAAGCCAATTGAAAAAGGTCTTAGCGAGTTAAATATAGATAAATCCTTACTTGTCATAATATTCTCCTTTGTTAAGCAAGTTTATTTTTTTGTAAGCCCCATTTGGCAACCTACATAAGTTATGTAGTAACTAATTAAATATTTTCAAGATTTGATTATTAAATTTTTTTAGAAATTTTTAAAGCAAAAGCATAATCAAGAGCAATTTCTTCAATAGCTCCATCTCTACCAGATTTACCTCCATGACCTGCGTTCATTTCAGTTTTTAAAAGTAATAAATTATTATCTGTTTTAAAATCTCTTAGTTT
>Ga0207992_1000344_pt1 | contig 24760 bp, 21 predicted proteins | sample ETN02SmetaG_FD_185788 | JGI IMG/M metagenome (GOLD analysis project Ga0207992, IMG submission 185788) | Marine microbial and viral communities from oxygen minimum zone, Eastern Pacific Ocean - ETNP2014F10-02SV255 (SPAdes) (version 2) | ecosystem: Environmental > Aquatic > Marine > Oceanic ...
CGAGACTGGCATGGCTGATCGAATTTACACTCACACCCTAGGTGATGACTGGCCCAGCTTGGGCGACATGGTTCTTGATGGCAAGAATCTGGTCGTATTCTGGGAACAATCGCAGAACGACGACTATCCATGGTTACACGACTTTGGGATGTTCGGTTGGACGACGGACTATGCAGAGAGTAGCAAGGAAGAGATGTCTTGCACAGTTCATCGTGGCGATGGCACCCAACCGGTCTGGCACCTGAACAACTGGCTTTCTAGCATCTATGGGCTCCCAGATCCTGTTCTAGCTAATGATGTGAATGAATATGAGACCCTCCTCAACAGGTCTCTGGAGTGCTGGGAAGAGATGGACAACAGGCCGACTTTCGTGGCTGTAGACTACTGGGAAGAGGGCGAGGTGACAAATGTTACAATCACGCTGAACAAGATGTCACACTGGTCAGAAGAGATTCCGGAACATCCATGACTACTGGATTTCCTTTGGCCTGATTACTTCATGGACGTTCCAGGAACCTCTTGACTCGACCAACAGTACAGCTGTAGCGGTAGGCATCACGTGCCATTCTCCTGAGAGGTGGTTGACTAGAATTTCTGAACCGGGATTGTGCCCCAGAACCATTGTCGTCCCTTCTTGGGGCATCCCCTCCAATACCTGCAACAAGTCATTCACCGTGGCATGATATATCTCGGATCTAGTTTCCGATTGTACGCCATCGAATCTATGGGACATCCCGGAGAGCGTCTGTAGTGTCCTCTTGGAACTGCTGACCAGAATCAGATCTGGGAGCCATCCCCTGTCATAGATTGCATCGGCAATCAGTGGGGCGTCTCTAATCCCCCTCTTGTTCAGAGGTCGATCATGATCATCTATCCCAGCCTCTTTCCAACTGCTCTTGGCATGACGCATTACAATGAGTCGTCGGGACAATCTACTCCTCCTCCTCGGATCCGAAAGATGGATCTCTGCCTTCCTTGAATGACCTCACGCCCTCAGCGAAGTCTGCGGTCTTGGATGAAGCGACCATCAGAGACTGCTCGAACTGGAGTTGCGTTTCGAAGAATGTCGAAGTGGATGCATCGAGCAACTGCTTCGTCCCCCTCCTGCTGTTTACCGACCATTTACCCCACTCTCTTGCGACCTCCAAAGATCTCTCGACGAGTCGGCTTTCTTCCGCTAATTCATCCACGGCGCCCAACTCCATTGCCTTCTCGCCAGACCAAACCTCGGAATTGAAGAGGAATCTCCTAGCTACCTGATTTCCAACCAGACGTGGGAGCAACCAAGTCATCCCTCCGTCGGGGGAAAGGCCGAGTCGGAAGAAGGCCGAGGCTAGTTTTGCATGAGGCACGCAGACACGGTAGTCAGAGGCCAATGCCAAACCGAATCCGCCACCAGCAACGGATCCGTTGATTGCACAGACGAAGACTTTCTCGGAAGTCCTCATCCTGAGCAACAGAGGATGTAGTTTGTCGGTCATTTCCTGGACTCTGCTTCCGATATCCCCGGACTCAATTCCATAGGCGAAGTCATCGATGTTCCCTCCTGCGGAGAAGAACCTCCCAGAGCCGGTAATCACCACCGATCTGCAAGATTGATCGTCCATCAGTTCACCTAATGCGGAAAGGAGGGCTTCGAAGTTGGCAGGGGCAAATGTGTCTGCGGAGGCATCTGGAGAAAGGGTTACCAGTGCGACCCCTCCGTCCAGCATGTCGGAAGAAACTGGCATGGCACTCGAGCAGGGCATGCCCTATTGAATCTGCATGAACATCATAAGATGGTGCAGCCTGCGTCAAACATGCACGAGCGCCAGCACCTCTACATCGATGGATCTTGGGTAGAACCCAATGGCGAGGGAGCCATAGAAGTGGTCAATCCGGCAACTGAGAAAGTCATTGGCTCGGTCCCAATTGGAAGCCAGTCAGATGCAAATGCTGCCGTGGAAGCCGCTAGGGCCGCATTCGCCAGTTGGTCGGAATCGACTATCGAAGAGAGGGCGGATTACCTCAACCGGCTTTCCTCCGCTTTGAAGGAGAGAGGGGAAGAAATGGCAGAGCTAATCACCTCTGAGGTGGGAACTCCGATAGAATACTCCCGCATGGCGATGGTCGGAACACCCAGAGTCGTCTCTAGATCGTATGCCAAGATACTGGATGGCTTTGCATGGGAGGAGGAAGTCAGGAACTCCATCGTAGTCAAGGAGGCGATAGGAGTTGTGGCAATGATTACGCCCTGGAACTTCCCCCTGCACCAGATTATCGGCAAGGTCGCCCCGGCGATAGCGGCTGGATGCACAATGGTTCTGAAGCCATCCAAAGAAGCCCCGCTGAACGCATTCGTCCTCGCTGACATCCTAGATGAGATAGGCCTCCCGAATGGGGTCTTCAATCTGATCTCGGGGCATGGCATAGAAATCGGCGAGACGTTGGCAAGTCACCCTGAAGTGGACATGGTCAGCTTCACTGGATCAACTAATGCTGGCATTAGGGTGACAGAGTTGGCGGCCCCTACCGTCAAGAGGGTTACTTTGGAGCTCGGTGGAAAGAGCGCGAACATCATACTGGACGACGCAGACATACCAAGGGCTGCTTCCTCGGCTATTTACTCCTGCTTCGGGAACTCCGGGCAAGAGTGCTCGGCACTTACCAGGTTGTTGATCCCGGAAGGTTCCAGGGAAGAGGTAATGGATATTATCGCGAGCAAGATAGGTCGCTACACAGTTGGCGATCCGATGGAAGGGACGAGTAAGTGCGGCCCACTGGTCTCAAAGAGGCAGCAAGAGAGCGTTTCCGGATACATCTCTACTGGAATCGACGAGGGTGCGACATTGGTCGCTGGTGGAGAGGGCATGCCTGATGGCTTGGACACGGGTTTCTACGTCAGGCCCACGGTCTTCGCAGATGTGACTCCTGAGATGACGGTCTTCAGGGAGGAGATCTTCGGCCCCGTCCTCTGCATCACCACATACTCGGACGAGGAGGAGGCGATCGAACTAGCCAACGACTCGGAATACGGACTCTCCGGCGGAGTATGGTCCGGTGACGAGGATAGGGCCATGAAGGTCGCCAGGAAATTGAGGACTGGCCAAGTCAGTATCAACGGTGGAGCGTTCAATGTCTCAGCACCTTTCGGCGGTTACAAGAAGTCGGGACTGGGTAGAGAGCTGGGCGTCCATGGGATGGAAGAGTTCCTCGAGACTAAGTCGATCCAGCGTTAGGTGATTCGATGGTCGTCCCTAGGCTCCTGATCATCGTCGGTACTAGCGGCGTCGGGAAGTCTACGATGTCCGCAAGACTCGCGTCGGAGCTCAGCTTCAGCAAGGTAGCCTCGACGGATACGGTGAGAGAGGCACTCAGAACGCAAATCACTCCTTTGGAAAGCCCGGCACTGCACAGATCGTCATTCGAATCTGCCGGCGGTTCGGTGGTTGAAGACTGGGGAGAGACAGTCGAGGCTGTTTCCGAGGGAGTGCAGGCAGTCATCAAGAGGGCGCTAGAGAAGAGGGGGGACCTGCTCCTAGAGGGAGTCCATTATTTGCCCAACAGAGAGGTAATCGACGAATGGCGCGATGCTGGCGGTATCGCCACCGGTGTGGTACTCTACGTCACCAGCGAAAATATGCACAGGGGGATGATCGCTAACCGAGAGAAGCACAACGGGAAGCAGGTCGATCACTACTTGGGCAACCTGGGTAGGATTAGGGAGATACAGGAAGAACTGGTTGTTTCCGGCTCTCAGTCAGAATGGCTGCTCGTAGACCCTACAAAGGAAAGCGACGCTGCTGGAATCATCTCCAGTAGCCTTGGTTAGGTCTCTATCGTCCGACCCAATCTGCTTCTGACCGTTCCAAGAATGCTCTAACGCCAACTTCCTTGTCCTCGGTATCGAATAAGGCCACGAACTCCGAGCGTTCCATTAGAACCCCCTCCGAGAAGGGCAATTCCAGTGCACCCCTAACCACGCGCTTCGCGACCTTGGTCGTGTATGGTGACTTCCGGGCGATCTCCTCTGCTAGGCTCATGGTTTCAGACTCGAGCTCCTCGGGAGTAACCATCCTGTTGACGATCCCCATCCTGAGGGCCTCCTCGGCCTTCACCATCCCGCCGGAGAGTACGATCTCCATGGTCCTGCCGTATCCGATCAGCCTGCATAGCCTCTGAGTCCCGCCACCCCCGGGTATAAGCCCGAGGTTGATCTCTGGCTGTCCGAACGTGGACCTGTCAGAGGCAATGCGGATATCGCAGGAGAGTGCTAACTCAGTACCACCCCCTAGTGCGAATCCGTCTACCATCGCTATGGTTGGCTTGGAAATGTTCCAAACCGCTTCCCAAGCATTGTCCTCGAAGAATGGGCGGACGTCATCCGAGTCCTTTCCGGAGAACTCAGAGATATCCGCACCTGCTGCAAATGCATGTGGCTTAGGCCTCTTTCCCTCCTCTGCCTCTGGTGGAGGGGCTCCCTTGATGATGACGCAGCGAACGGAGTCATCTGAGTTCGCTCTGGCCGAAGCCTCCTTGATGGCCCTGTGTGACTCTGCATTAAGCGCATTGAGTTTGTCGGGCCTATTGAGGGTCCAAACTGAGATTACCCCCCCTTCTGGACTTGAGCCGTCAACGACGATGTCCTCGACCGCCATTACATCCCCTGCCATGCTACACCGAACAAGGCGTATCGCTTCAACGTATCATAGGGCTAGTCTTCTGGCCCGATGGGAGGGGGGAGGTCCGGCAAGGGAGGTGGTGGCATCGGCATCCCCGGGGCAGAGAGAGGAGGGGGAGAGTCAATGTCTCGAGATTCTATCATTTCTCCTTCAGAGGTGTTGGATTCTAATCTAGGCACATCCAACGAAATCCTGACCTTCAGTACTCTCTCATCACCTATCCGGACATAAGAAACCCCCTGGGGAATAGAGGGGTCGGGTTCTTCTGGTTCGTAAAAGACCGCTAATCCATGCCCAGGAATACTTGTCAGGGTAGAGAGGTCTTCTCCGTCCTCAACCTGTGCCCACTTTCTGGCTTCATCGGCTACTCGCTTGGACATTGCTAGTCGTCTTTCACGATGAAGCCGATCTCTGAAAATTTCTCTCCTCCCCCTCTGTTGGGCGAGGTAAAGATCGACTTCGGCTTCGGCTTGAATCTCGGGATCAGAGCTGGCGATATGGACTCTAGCCGTACCTTCTACATCTACATCTGATTCGGCAGTGATTATTGGGGTGTCTAGAGGGGGGCCGGTAGATGGAATTGGGGGTGGGCCCGGAATCGCTGGAGTGGGGATCTCTGAGATGTTCTTCCGACCTCTGCTCCTTCGGATTTTTGAGGCGCGGACTTCATCCAATGACTCCTCCGAGTGAACTGGGGGGGGCAATTCTATGTCGCCGAAGTCGGACTCTTGATCGATGAAAACAGGATCTTTCTTCTTTGTTGAGGGGATCGGTCGCCTACCGGTGAAAAGTATCATTGAGATCATTAGTAGGATCAACACTGCTCCTGCAGCCTGCATTATCAGACCCTCTGGAACAATGAATACAAGGTAAATGGGTACTGAAACAATGCTCATTGCAATCAGAAGAAGCCTAGTTGCCGTAACCATTCTAGTACGGCACGGAGGACCACTTCTATTCACTTTGACGGGGGATTGAGGAGTTCTGAGACTGCCTTCAAGGCTCTACCTCTGTGCGAAATTGATGATTTTTCCGTAGAAGACATCTCCCCGCAAGTTCTCCCATCGCCATCATCCGGAATGAAAATTGGGTCATATCCAAAGCCCATTTCTCCGGAAATCTCTCTGGATATCTCGCCTGTGCAGATTCCCGTTCCGATGACGATGTCCCCGTCTATGTAGACTGCTGCAATGGCTCTGAACTCGGCCCTTCTCCCAGTCTCTGAGGACATTAGTTGTAGAATCCCTGGCAATCCGATAGTGCTCTCGACATACGATGAGTAGGGGCCTGGGAACCCCTCGAGTGAATCGATGAACAGGCCTGAGTCCTCTGCTAAGATAATCGAACCCTCTAGCTCCGAACCCATCACCAACTCTCTCGCTTGCTTGATCTTCGAAATTGCAACTTCCTCTATTCCTTCTGCCTGTGGCTCAATGAGTTCCGGAGCCTTTCCCCGAATTAGCAATTGCTCCACCTCATATCCGAGATGGGTTAGGATTTCCGATGCCTCGGAAACCTTGTGTTTGTTTCCAGTAGCGAAAAGAATGTGCATTTTTTCAACCCTATCCGTGATACCTGACTCTCCCTGCGATATTGCGGAAGCGTTCTATCACATTTTCCGCACTCTCTGTATCGTCGTTGAGAGACTGGGCTTCCATGTATCCTTCACAAACCCGGTCGATGGCGCCATCAATTTCCGAATGACTGGCGCCGAGGCATTCTCGAAGTACCTGTAGGTCGAGACCCATGTGTTCCAATTCTGGAGATTGCCTAGACAAACCGAAGTCAATGAGGTGAAGAACGCCCTCGTTGGTCGACATTACGTTATGTGTAGTCAAATCGCCATGAGATATTCCTGTCTCATGGAGTCTGCGAATCAACCTGCCGAGAGAGAAGAGTTCGTCACCAGAATAATCGTCAGATTTGAGCAAGTCATAGAGGGCCATCCCTTCTATTCTGGATAGAAGCATGGATGAATTTCGCTGATCCAAGAACATCAGTTTCGGAGATGGGAATCCAACTGAAGATAGCCTGGATAGTACTCTCGCCTCAACTGCCAATCTTTGCCTTGTTAGTCTGCGATCGAGATCTGGGTGCCTGTAAGAACGAGCCCTTCGAGACTTGAGCACTGCTTTCCTCCCCAGCCAAGAGCCTGCCGTAACAGTCGCCTCTGCCCCCTCGTGGAGCACGTTATCGGGCTTCCACATTGGAATCCCCCCGCTCGCCATGCAAATCCGATGCCAGATGACTTGAAAGCGGTTGCACTCAGAGGATTGACCGGTCGACATGGTTCTGGACATGCCCTCCGCCCCGATCCCTAGGGTTTTCTTGGGTAATTTCGGCTATTCTGAGTCGAAGATTGACCAGGAAGCAGTAAGGCTCCAGTATGCAATCAGGCAACCAATGCGTTGGAGCATGGAGGTATGCAGATCGCTAGCCCCACTAACCCTTGAGATCAATCGTCTAAAGGAGGAGAAAGGCGTGTTCCTAATTGCGCATTCGTATCAGACACCTGACATCGCCTATGGGGTAGCAGACTCTGTTGCCGATAGTTATGCCCTCTCAAAGGAGGCCCGAGATGCCCCTCAAAATACAATTCTTTTCTCCAGCGTTCGATTCATGGCTGAGACAGCGAAGATAGTCAGCCCCAACAAGACCGTGCTGCACCCATCACCAGATGCTGGATGCTCGCTAAGTGACAGCATAGAGGCAGAAGATGTGATTAGAATAAGGGAGTGCAATCCAGGGGTGCCAGTTGTTTGCTACATCAACACCAGTGCCGCGGTAAAGGCTGAGTGCGATGTTTGCGTAACAAGTAGCAATTATCTCAGAATTTGCGAGAACTTGCCAGGCGATAGTTTGATCTTCGTACCTGACAAATTCATGGGGATGCATCTGCAGAATTCACTCCGGGGCAAGAAGGAAGTGATACTCTACGACGGCGAATGTGAGGTCCATGCAGAGTTTACTGGGCCAAAAATAAGGAACTGGAAGAAGAACATGTTAGAGAATGGGGTCGATCTGAAGGTTCTAAGTCACCCTGAGTGTGATTCGGAGGTTCTTGAAGAAAGTGACTTCGTAGGTAGTAGCGAGTTGCTGATGAACGAGGCAAAGCGTCTAGCCAGTATCGGCAAGAGGGACATGATGCTGATAACAGAGTGCGGTACTGCTGACAGAGTCCTAGCTGAGACGGAGGAAAATCTGAATTTGATGGGGGCGTGCGTGATGTGCAAGCACATGAAGAAGACCCAGTTGGAGGACATCCTACAGGCACTAATTGACCCATATCCGGAGCAGATCATAGAGATCCCAGAAGGGACGCTGAAGAGAGCCTCGAAGAGCCTGGATGAGATGTTCAGACTCGCTGAGTGAACCTCTCGGTACCGTATGACTGGAGTGCCCATAAGAAAATCAGCGGAATCATGGCTAGAATAGAAGCCTGGAGTAGAAGTGAGTTCCTTGGCTCGATTGTGTCGGTTAACGAGAATACTAGGAGTTCCTTTTCTCCATCTTCGTTGATTTCGATCCAAGCTAACCTCTCGAACAATATCTGTGGCTGGGTCTGAGAAATTTCTTCATCAAAGGTGTATTGCTTGGTTTCCCCGGATTTCAATTCATGAACGTAGACATCATTGTTCCTCTGAGAGGAGCCCGTGGTAGAGATGATGTCATCTCTAGTCACTTGGAGGAAAGCGACTCGGCCATCCCCAATACTGGGGGATGATGAGTCCCAGCGTGGGTTGGAAATGAGGGACTGGTTAATGGAAAGCGTGTCGACTAGTATGGTTCTGTTGAATGGGCCGATGTCAACTGTAGCTACAAGCCAATTAGAGTCCATTACGAGGTCTACGATTGTGGAATTCTGGAAATCAAGGTAGGTTCCCGAGTTCATTATTGAATCTTCAATTCGTTCGGAAGACCTAGGGTCTAGTGGGATGGAAATTGTGAGATCGGAGTCAATGGAAGTGATATTGACGAGTGGCCCTGCTTCCGATTTTTCTGAGATTGCTACAAGGTTCCCCCATGAAGCAACTACTGAGGAGTTGGTATTCAATTCTACAATATTGGTTGACTTGTCTGCAGTATCAACTAGATGGAGATTATTGGATGAGAGGATTGCAAGGTGCTTCCCCCCATTGGAGTCGATGGAAATTGCTATGTCGACAATTTCCTCGTCTGAATTCTCTGTGAAAATTGGCTGAAGAACTCCCGACCCCTGGTTATGCTCAAAGTAATCGACGCTGTGATTGTCGAAAATCACGAAACTAAACCCGGAAGAAACCACCTCAGGGGGTTCTGCCCATTGCTGCCCGCCCACGGTCCGATTGGTTTCTGAAGTAACGTTTCCTGCAGTAATTAACACTCCACGTTCTGATTCTTCGACCCACACAAGCCACTCCCCAGAACCTGAGGCAGATGTGGGGGAGTCGGCCTCTTCTATGGAGATCTTCTGATGTGTTACGTCCCAAAGCAGAACTGAACCTGTCAAAATGATGAGAGATAGGATGATCGCACCCGTCTGATTCTTGCCTGGTTCCTTAACAGGGTCAAGAGCCTTGGTGCAAGAGCGCAGAGTTCGCTGCAAGGAACCACGGGGATCTTCAAGGGTCCTGGCTAGCCTCCTAGTGAAGAGCCTCTCGTCAGCAAATCGCCAAATTGGCTCATGCGTTCTCGCAGTGAAATTTACTGCCAAGATTGCAATCATCATCCCCCCAATAATGTCAACAAACCAGTGTATTCCCAAGTAAACAATTGAGACTGACGTCAATCCTATGAATAAAATCAGGAAAATACGGAACCTCTTCCATCTTCCGTCCTCGTCCCATCTGTGCATGGAGAGCCAAATTGCAAACGGCAGACCAATGTGCAAACTAGGCATCCCATTAGTAAATGGATCAATCCTATTGAACCAATTGTGGATTTCGGGAGTTAGGTCGTAAGCAATTGTCTCCATTCCTTCTACATAGTTCCCTGTAACCTTGACGTTTAGGAACAAGTAGAATGGTATCGCCAAAATGTACACCCAGAACATCGAAAGAGACACTCTGTCAGCCATGTGTCTGTCATCGAAGTAAATGGGATAAACGAATGAAGCGAATGTTGCAGTCATGAATCCCATGACATAGAAATGGGTCATGAAAATGTCCAAGATTTCGCTCCTCAGACCTTCTTGAACCCAAAGAACTGATTCCCCCTCTATTGCATAGACCAGGAAGGTCATGTCTAGTTGGGTATTAGCCATCAATATTCTGTCTAGGCCATCGAGCAAATCCTTCCAGAGGTAGACCGAGAAGACAACCACCATATGCGCCCAGTATCTTCTGAACATGTCAATGAAGCCGTCAGCACTGATTCTTGCATAGGGTGGTTTGAAAACTGGCATCATTGCTATACTAATCAGAATTGCTCCAGTCACCCAAGTGATGTAGATGCCTGTTTCAGCAACCATTACGACCTTGGGGGGGTGAGACTATGTCATCAAGCCAACGCAAAGATTGGGGTGTCAGATTATCCTTAGTGTACGTTGAGACCCCTTGTCAAGCTGCTCGAGAATGCTTTCCACTATCGATTCGAAGGCTCGTGCTGTTTCTCCGTCTGGCTCGGCGATAATTCTGTGAACACCATCGTCTCCCCCTCTGACAATTCCGGGGTCGAATGGTAGTGAGCCTAGGAACGGCACCCCCATCTCTTTCGAGGATTCCTCCCCCCCTCCTGACTTGAAAACGTCAAGGGTGATTTCCCACTTTCCATCCTCATCAGAGTGACAATCGATCGGTACCCCACCAGGGCCCATGACGGAAATCTTGGAGTTGGGCGTGGACGTCCCCCTCAGAGTGTAACCCCTCATGTTCTCAACCACGCCTAGAACTGGAATAGAAATCGTTTTGGCGAAGTTAATCGATTTTCTACTGTCTAGAAGAGCGACTTCCTGGGGGGTCGTGACTATTACCACCCCATCTATTCCTGGAAGGCTCTGACTAACTGTAAGAGGCTCGTCGCTTGTACCTGGAGGGAAGTCGATAATCAGAGTATCCAACTCCCCCCAAGCAACATCTCCGATGAACTGCTGGATTGCGCCTAGTTTAATCGGGCCCCGCCAAATCACAGGTTTGTCCGGGTCCTCCAACAAGAACGCCATCGAGATAACCTTCAGACCGCTTGGGCCGTCAGCAGGATGAATCTGCCCTTCCTCGACATTCAAATCGGCTTGCTCTAGTCCGAGCATCTTTGGAACGTTGGGTCCTGTGATGTCGATGTCCATCAGGCCGACCTTCTTCCCCCTGCGAGCCAGAGAAAGGGCTAGACCCGTAGCTACAGTTGATTTTCCTACCCCGCCTTTGCCTGAGAGAACCATGATCTTGTGCTTAATGTTCGCATCCATCTTACTGATTCTCATCTTCCTCTGCATCTGTTGGTATGCCTGCTCCATCTGGGCCCTCTGCTCATTGGATGCATCTGCATCTGGTGATTCTGAAGGGGAACCGGCCTGATGGTGAGAGACTGGGGAGTCCGACATATCACCCCGTTTGATGGGGTATTATTGAAACCTATTCGGGATGAGTTCTTCTATTGTTAATATTGTCAATTGATTAATTAGTGACCCTTACACAGAGTGTTTGGTGCGTCTCTTATTCGTTTGCGTGGGAAATACCTGCCGAAGTCAAATGGCTGAGGGCATTGCAAGATATCTTGGGCACGAGGCTGCTTCAGCAGGGACCCATGCATCGGAATCAGATCGAGTAGCCGGGTTTGCCATAGAGGCACTTGAGGAGATTGGGGTCGATACCTCTGACCTCCGCCCGAAAAGGATCGATGCAGTTTACCCTGGGGATTACGATGCGATAATCAGCATGGGATGCGGAGTGAGCTGCCCCTCTCTACCAATAGACGAGGACTGGGGTTTGGAAGACCCTTATGGGGGGGAAAGGGGAGTCTACAGAAAAACACGGGATACCATAAGAATACTTGTCTCGAACCTAGTCGAGAGTTGTACCGACGCTTAGAAAAGCCAATCTGGTTTGCAAAGAGTGCGCGAGTGTAGTGTAGCGGTTATCACCCCACGTTGCCAACGTGGGAACCCGGGTTCAAATCCCGGCACTCGCACCAATACTATTCGAGTTCAGAATTCCTGACAATTTGCACGAAAGCAACAACTCCTATCGACAATAACAAGAACATGGATGCTACGACTAACTCAGTTGAGTGGTCCGAGAGCCATGATGCGCCTTTTGAGCCTGAATCCGACTTAACTATCGATACATTGTGCAATTGTTCGGAAGTAGGAGTCGTGGACAGGAATACATCTGTTGCTCTGATCAATAAGGACATGTCGCCTTCGCTCAATGATGATCTAGCGGAGAAAGAGAGGGAGAAAATACCATCTTTAGGGACCCTGTCGGCCCCAGTTCCATCATCAACCAATAACAGCCATTCTTCTGACTGGCCGATTGGAGCCAAACGGCCAATCTTAGCTTGGGCCGAAGAGATCCCATCGTAATCATGTATCGAAACTTCCATTGTGTAATCTTCCTGTCCACCAGAAACCAGGGAAGTGACTTGTGCCACCTCATTTCCATCCTTGAGGAAAGTTAGATTGGATATCGAAGGGGGTTGGTTGCCAATTAGAACCTTCGCGGCCTGATGGCCTATGGTGCTTGAGTAGACACTCCCAATTTGTGTCGTGGAAATCGATGCCCCAGCATTATCTTCTAGTAGAATCGGGATGTTTTGCCTCCCTGGGGACATACTGGGAGGGACTTCAAAAACGCCCGACCAAATGTCGATGCTAGAAGTCCGTTGCTCGCCTGCAAGTTGCCAATCCCAGTCCTCTTGACCGGAATTGCTCAATTGTACTAAGCCACCCCCAATCGATTGCAAGTTAACCGCTACTGACTTGACTCCATGGCCATCGTATGCTCCGATTGTGACTTCGATCGACTCTCCCCTGAATGTATCCTCAGGGGAGAAGTCGACGTGTATGACTCGAGGGGGAGCGTTTGCGATCTGGATACTGGAGTTCTGCTGGACTGCGACCCAGTAGTCCTCCATCATCACAGAGACTGGGAGATCACCACTCTGGAGTCCGTTGTGAACAATTCTGACTGTCCAGACATCATCGTGAATCACCTGATCCCCCTGAAGTCCGGAGTCGGAAAGTTCGACAATTCCGAGACCGAGCGAGGAGAGGTCTATGCTGACGGATTTGGTGTCCGTGTCAACGTCATTCACCACAACCTCCAGATGCGCCACGCCACCCTCAGTAGAAAGGGAGGACTCCCGGAACCTTATCGATGAACCAGAGTCACCAGATAATGACGGTGGCGTGTTCTCATCGAATGTAACAATCGATGGAGATAGGATCCTATCCATTCTCTGGTTCTCGATTAGGGAGACTTCTGTGCCTTCCCCTAGTTCTATTCTGACTAGCCTACTAACTTCGTTCAGGAGTCCCGATAGTGGTCCTTCGTTGATGATGCTTCCATTTGCTGAACTCATGTCTCCGAAGGAACCCCCCCATTCTGCAATCGACACAAGGTGGCCATCGATTGAATCGGTGCTGATCCCATGAACGGTTACGTCTAGGACCATCTCTTCGTTTCCAACCAGAGAGAACGAGTCCCCGACAGCCAGTATCTGGGGGCATACCCCAGTCTCCCTGGAGATGTGGGTGGAGAAAATCGAGCTAGCCTCCGGCGCCTCGGGATTCTGAATTATCGGGGAGTTTTCCGGGTATTCGTCCTCAGTGGAGCCGTTGTCGTCTACGAATGTGTAGCGGATTGTACGGTTAATCCAGTCATCCTGGGGGACCACATACTCGTACGTGAGGTTGTGCTCGGCCCTGAACTCCTGATCAATTGGCCCAAAGGGAGTAGCAGATACATTAAACCAGAACTCGTTCCTTATTTTGTCGGCCTCGAAGGGAGTCCCGGTTGCATTCTCGTAGACTCCCGATTCAACTATCTGACGCACTAAACCGAAGGACCCCTCAGCATCGCCATCATACGTACCATCCACGATGAGTGTTTCGGAGACAGTTTCCCCACCCTCGGATTGGAAGTGAATCAGCGGTATTGTCCCATTGACTTCTATGTATGGGGAATCCTCGGATGCGATAAAATCAAACTGTCCGCTCCCGAATACCCTCGAGTACTGGTCAGTCCTAACGCCCTCTTCCCATTTCTCTCGGAAAATTAGTTCATCCAGTTCGAAAGAGAAGGGGCCTCCCAAGGCGGAAATCCTGGCCGAAGCATTTGCCTCGACCTGAATATCCTGCAATCTTCGGAATCCATCCTCATCCCATGTCTCAAAGTATAGCAAGAAGACCTCGCCGTAAACCCCGCCTGAGCTCTCGTTGTCACCCCCGTTGATAGAGATCCACCCACTCCCCTCGAACATCATCCTCTCAGTGACTTTTCCATCTTGATACGACCTGAGTACGTAGGCATCGTTTACATCTGCGCTGATGGATGCGCCCTCACCGCCTTCATCTGTGTTGATTACGAGCCCCCCGGATCCCATCATCTCGAAATCCTGACTCATCAATTCGATCCCATCATATGACTCGTTGAGCCAAATTCTGTCCAGAACGAGATCAATCGCTGTGCCTTCAGAGCCATTTGACATGTCGATTTGCAGAGTCCCGTTCCCGAGTTCGTTTGACTCGAGGATACTTCCTGTTCTCTTTTGCCATCCCCTTCCGTCAAAGGTAATTCCTTGTTCTTCCTCCTCCATTCCGGATAGCGACCAATGAGTCTCCCTAGTGACCTCGTGATCAGAAATTGGTTGGTTCCAATTTGTGATATTTAGAACCCGGATGCAAGAAAAATCAGCGGTTTGTACGTGAATCGATATTGAGTCTGCGAATTGTGGTTCTTCTTCCAAGATTATGTCTATTTCTCCGCCAGCCACAAGGATGGAGGTGTTTGCTACTGGAATTTCCGAATCACCTCTGAAGTGATTAACTGTGGCATTGACTTCTGTAGGTGAAGAACCGTTGGTGAATGGTGGATCGAAAACCACCCTATATCTGTGTATCAGTGAGACCTCCGATTCGCCTTCTTCCGTCCAGTGCCACTGCTGCCCCCAATCTGCAATAATCTCGCAGCTGTTTGTCTGGATATCTTGAGCCGAGGCAAAGGACGAGGGGATGTACGAGGCAAGCATGGACAGGACGACTAAGGCTGCCAATCCCCTATTCATGTGCGACTCCACCCACTGGGGCATTTCAAACAATTCCCGACATGCTGACTGGAAAAACTAGAACAGGGGTTCCTCATAGTCGTCATCGACCCCGGACCTCTCCCTCCATAGGCCAGCAGGCATACCATCGTAGATGTCAGCATAGGGGTCTTCATCGCCCTTGTCCTTCTCATCCTGAATGGCCAAATTTGCGAAGTTCTCCGCGTTCGGTTTGAACTTCCAATAGTGGATCCTCCACTCGCGCCCATCCCAAAGGGTAGTCTCCTCGGATTCGGTTGTAAGCAAGTCATAGTCCTGCAACTGGTAGAACATGTTCCTATCTGTTGGTTCAAGGGCATTATCGATAATCCTGTTTGAGAATCCGAAAAATCCCAAAGCGTGCTCAGCGATGGACTCTGCAACATGGGTCTCCATGCTGGTATCGACCTTGCTCTTGATTGCCTGAGTCAGTTGCGCCAAGGTCAGTCCCATCTTCCCACCGGGTGACGTTAGGTGCCGAGGTTATTTCAAACATCTTGCTAATTGCTCTGATTCTCTAGTCTGAGATACCCGAAGCGATTAATCTGGACGCGCTTCTCGAACCCCCATGGAAGAGTCAGATTCTACTACTTTCCTCGGACTCAGAGAGTCTGATTCTGGACCCTGGGACATCGTCGTTTTGCAAATTCCCCTAGAACTGACTTCTAGTTACGGGGAAGGGACTCGGCATGGTCCCTTGGCGTGTATCGCAGCAAGCTCGCAAGTAGAGCTACATGACCCGATTCTTCCAGGGGAACTGCCGTGCGGGGCGGAGATTCACACTGCAGAACCTTGGGAATCTGATGCTCCGAGCCTGAGGGATCAGTTGGACTCGATCAGAGAGTACGTCAGACCATGGATAGTTGGCGGCCAATTCCCCTTGGTCCTTGGTGGGGAGCACGGGATCCTTCTCCCTATCGTGGAGTCACTTTCGGACCATCATATGATTTCCGATCTCTCTGATCTTACAATAGTCCAGATCGATGCTCATGCAGACCTGAGAGACCAGTTGAATGGTGAGAGGCTCTCACATGGCACCGTAATTCGCAGGGCTCTTGACCTAGGGGTGGGGAGGGTGATACAGATCGGGGTCAGGGCTTTCAGTCTGGAGGAGGAGATGTTGATGAAATCCGATGACAGGATTCAGACATGGTTTGCAAGGGACCTCCTTACAGTCTCTAATGGCAATCTGGAGTGGAGTAGGATGATGAGTAGTATTGCAGAAATCTCGGGACCGGTGTGGCTGACATTCGACGTGGATGGTTTGGACGGTTCATTGGTCCCATCCACTGGAACCCCGGTTCCTGGCGGCCTAAGTCACTGGGGGGCAGTGGAGGTAATCGAGCAGGTCTTCTCATCAGTAAATTGCGAAGTTATAGGAGCAGATGTCAATGAAATTGTACCCGGAAAGGACGGTAGTCTGACTCAATTCAGCGCCGCCATGATTGCTACAAAGATGGTCTCGTGCCATGTAGCGAATCGGTCGAACGGAAAGGGAGAATGATTGTATCATAAGACCTCAGAGCGGCGCTATGCGCCGCTTGGTAGCTGCAGTAGTACTTGCCTCGCTAGCAGTTTCTTCGGCATCTCCAATGGTTGTCGCTCAAGTGGGACAACCGGATATTGTTCAGGAGCACTGGTACCACTCATATGCCACCCTCACACTTGATGTGAACGAGTGGGCTGACGATTACCCAGAGATCGTTGATTTGGTAGTTGCAGGACAAACCGAACTAGGGAGGAATCTCTGGGTACTGAGGATTTCAGATTGGAGCAAGGAGTTCAAGCCCGATGGAAGTGAGAAAGACGTGGTTTACATCGATGGAGGGCATCATGGGAATGAGCATCTCGGAACGGAGCTTGCATTCCTGACTGCTGAGTTCTACATAGAAGGATGGGGGGCAGGGGAGCAGGAAGTAATCGATGTACTAACAACCACAGAACTTCACATTCTAATCATGCTCAATGCCGATGGAAACGACATTGATACTCGATGGAACATCAACCAAGTGGATTTGAATCGAAACTACGACCATTATTGGAATACCTGTCCGACGACCCAGCCTGGGAGCAGTGCATTCAGTGAATCCGAGACTCTATCGAATTCGGTTTACATGAATACTGAAGTTCCTGACGCTGACCTATACGTCACGATGCACACTGGGGTTTGGATCATGCTCTATCCATGGGGAAAATGGCCTGAGCAACCTTCGGATTGGGAGCTTTTTCATTTCATTAGAGACGATGTTAATTCGAACATCTCAGAGATCCCTATTCGAAATGCAAATCAAGGCCTTTACCCGAACTGCGGGACCAGTCGGGACTATGGTTACGGGATTATGGGATTCCCCACCTTCACATTCGAGACTGATGACGAGCAGTGGTTGCTAGGCACCGTAGAAGCATTGTCGGATCGGCTTGGTGAGGAGATGGATGTGATGAGGTACCTGATAGAGAACGTCTGGTATTGGAGGGCTCGTCTCATCGTCGATTCTCTAGTTGTGGAAAACGGGGAAGTTCGTGTCAGTGTTTCAAACCTCGGAAGGGCAACTACGTCTAATGCCACTCTGACCTACGTTTCTGAAGAAGGTGAAACTTGGCTCCCAATTGGATTCGACCCTGAAGACTCTCCTTGCGATAGTGCAGAAATTGGATTCAACTACTCCGCACCTGGATGTGGCTTTGGGGTGAATGCCACAAATAGCACCGAGATCACCCTGGATTTCGGGAAGGCACCAATTTCCAGTGCTGAAGGACAGTTCTTCTTATTCTACCAGAAGAGAGTAATCGATGCATCTACTTGGGTTACGGAGCCAGTGAATGATTCTGTTGTTGAATTCGACGATCGAGTAGAGAGGGCTCTGTCTTCCCCATCCGTATTTCTCAGCATGATGTGTGTTCTCCTAGCGTCATTCGGAAAAAGGAAAGAGGACTAAAGCACAAATTACAATTTTCCTCAAAATGGTGGTTTTCCAGAGGAATTGTTTGTAAACTCCCTACTAATCGTACAGTTGGGTCTATTTATGGAAGTAAGCAATAGTGAATTTACAGAATTGGGTGAGCAGTTGGTTCTGCCTCTCTTCGAAGGATGCGACAAACCACCAAACAACTCCCTCAGTGGTCTCGGCAGGAGCCAGAGGTCACTAGTCAGGGATGCACTGTCATCTGGTGGTTTTGATGGGAAGGAGGGAAGGAGGATGACGCTGTGGACGCCCGGTTGCAACATCATCCTGGTTGGAATGGGGGCAAAGGACTCACTGGGTCACAAGAGAGCAAGGAACACTGGCGCCAGGTTAATTGCATCCATGTCAAAGAAGAAGGGGCTGGATGTCACAGTCAGATTCACTTCCGGCTGGACTTCAATTCGGATGCTGGACTTCGCAGAGGGCATGATGCTGCGCGACTATGAGTTCCTTTCGCACCAGGAGTTGCCGGAGAATCATATCGGAGACCGGTGGAATGTTGAGTTCCAGGCAAGCAGCAGGCACCAGGAAAATCTCTCAGAAGGCCTTAGCACAACACATTCAGTCGTTGGAGGGGTCCATTTAGCACGAGACCTTGGTAATGAGCCAGCCAACGTCCTCTACCCAATGGAGTATGCCAGAAGGGCAAAGGAATGGGCCAAGGGGAAGGCCAACGTAGACGTCGAGGTGTACGACTGGAAAAAACTGCAAGAGTTGGGGATGGGGGGCCTGATCAACGTAGGGAAGGGAAGTGAGAGGAAGCCGTGCATGGTTATCTTCACCTTGAATCCGGATGCCGATGAGGGTGTTCGGAGGCCCTGCATCGTAGGGAAGGGGATCACATTCGACACAGGTGGCATTTCGATCAAGCCCAGCAGGGGCATGTGGGACATGAAGTACGACATGTGCGGTGCAGCGGCTGTCTTCGGCCTGATGCATGCCCTACACTCGACTGGCTTTGAAAGGAGGGTCAATGGAATCGCCTGCCTCGCCGAGAACATGCCAGGTGCTGGTGCCTATAGGCCGGGGGACGTGTTCAAGACATACTCTGGGAAAACAGTAGAGGTGTTCAGCACCGATGCCGAAGGGAGGAACGTGCTTTCCGATGGGCTATGGAAGGCTGGTGAGATGGATCCGGAATACATCGTAGACTTAGCGACACTGACAGGTGCCGTGGTCACTGCCCTTGGAAATCAGATTTCTGGAATGTGGGCAAACGAAGAGGGGGTTGCCAAGAGGCTCAAGGCAGCTGCAAGAAGGAGTGGTGAGCCTGTCTGGAGGATGCCCCTAAATGCACAGTTCCGGAAGTACATGACTGATTCTGCTTTTGCGGATATCAGAAATGGATCGATAGGTGGGCGTGCTGGCTCTTCGAACTCAGCTGCCTCATTCTTGGAGTTCTTCGTCCCCCACAGAGGGTTCGACGAGGAGTCAGAGAAGATTCCATGGGTACACTTGGACATTGCAGGGACTGCGTGGGGACCTGGTGCCAAAGCTCGCTCTGAGGGGGCCAACCCCCTCTTCCAATACGGAACCTCGGGGGTCCACGTTAGGACTCTTCACAGGCTTATCACTGAAGAGTAATCAGTCTTTGTCCTCGTCATCGGAGTCGACGACCTCGAAGTCTGCGTCCACTACTCCATCGTCATCGCCCTCTTCCTTTTCCTCTGCCATCTCAGCTGCTGCTGCTTCGTAGAGTTTTGTCGAGATGGCATGCATTGATTGCTCCAGTTCCGACATCTTTGCCTGAATCGCAGCCTCATCGATGTCCTCCAATGGGATGGGGGTCTCGTCCTTGACGATCAGGGACTCGAGTTCCTCCAACTTCTCAAGAACTGGCTTGGTGTCATCCTCGGATAGCTTTTCCTCGTTTTCCTCGATCATCTTCCTAGTCTGGTAGACTATGCTATCCGCTGAGTTCCTCATCTCTACCTTCGCCTTTCTCCTCTTGTCTTCATCGGCAAACTTCTCGGCGTCCTCGATCTTCTGCTTTATCTCATCCTCCGAGAGGGAGGTCTGACTCTCAATCTTGATTGATTGCTCTGTCCCTGTTCCAAGATCCTTTGCAGAGACGTTTACGATGCCGTTTGCGTCGATATCGAACGTCACCTCGATCTGAGGGATGCCTCGTGGGGCCGCTGGTATTCCCATTAAGTGGAATCTACCGAGAGTGATGTTGTCCTTTGAGAACTCCCTCTCTCCCTGCAATACGTGGATCTCCACAGCTGGCTGGTTGTCTGCAGCAGTGGAGAAAGTCTCTGACCTTCTCGAGGGGATCGTTGTGTTCCTCTCAATCATGGTCGTAGTTACGCCACCAAGTGTCTCGATCCCCAACGTGAGGGGCGTTACATCGAGCAAGAGAACGTCGGTAACTCCCTCGTCACCAACAATAATTCCGGCCTGTAGGGCGGCTCCCATTGCAACTGCCTCATCGGGGTTGATCCCCTTGAAGGGTGCCTTGCCGACCTCCTTCTCGATCGCCTGCTGTACTGCTGGACCTCTGGTCGATCCCCCGACTAGCAATACCTTGTCCACGTCTCCCTTCTTTATGCTGGCATCCTTCATAGCCTGGCGAGTGGGTGACATCGTCCTCTCGACTAAGGATGATGTAAGCTTCTCAAACTTCGAGCGGGAGAGCGACATGTCAAGATGCTCTGGCTGGCCATCACTCATGGTGATGAATGGCAGGTTGATCTGAGTAGATGGAGTTCCCGATAGCTCAATCTTAGCCTTCTCTGCTGCTTCACGGATCCTGCTCATGGCCTGCAGATCCTTCCCTAGGTCTATTCCAGTAGACTTCTTGAACTCGGAAACTATCCATTCCATTACAGCCTCATCGAAATCGTCACCGCCGAGCCTGTTATCGCCGCTGGTTGCTTTGACCTCGATCTGTGGTTGTCCATCAACCTGGTAAATCTCCAAGATTGAGACATCGAATGTACCGCCACCTAGGTCGTATACAAGGACGGTCTGATCCTCCTCCTTGTCGACGCCATAGGCCAGTGCTGCGGCGGTTGGTTCGTTGATTATCCTTAGAACCTCCAGTCCGGCAATCCTTCCTGCATCCTTCGTTGCCTTCCTCTGGGAATCCGAGAAGTATGCTGGGCAAGTCACTACGGCTTGCTTGACCTCTGTTCCCAGATACTCTTCAGCGTCGGCCTTGAGCTTCTGGAGGACAAATGCAGAAATCTCCTGAGGAGAATAGTTGTCCTCGTCAATGTCCTTTGTCCAGTCCGTGCCCATTTCTCTCTTTACTGAGATGATGGTTCGCTCGGAGTTGGTAACCGCCTGTCTCTTAGCGGTGACTCCCACCAGGCGTTCTCCCTCCTTGGTGAAGGCAACGACGCTAGGAGTGGTTCGAGACCCCTCTGAGTTTGGTATTACTACTGCCTTACCCCCTTCTATTGTCGCTACGCAACTGTTTGTCGTTCCTAGGTCAATTCCTATTACTGCAGATCCCATTTTCATTTCTCCTGTTTTGTCCAAACTACTTCAGTTCGAATGTGATGTCGAGGATGCCATTGTTAATCTCCCAGTTGGCGACTCCTGATGATGCGTGTGGGAGTACAAATGTTCTGAACGGCCTAATCTGGTTGGTCCTTAGCATCTGTAGAACCACTCCCTCCCCCGTAAGACTCAACTCAAGATTCTCGGAAGATATGTCGTCGAACTTTGATGCGTCGATAGTCACAAACATCTGGTCATCATTGACGTAAACGTCCTCCTCTGGAATCGAGTCGTCTTTCGACTCGTGCTGACTTTCGTCTACATCGACTCTGACTTCGGAGACAGAGGGTTTGATGTGTATATCGACGCCCATCTTCTTCAGAAAATCTCCAAGTCCCTGAGGGCCGCTAATCATAGATTCGAAGTTCTTCATGAACTCCTCGGGATCTGAGTTTAGGCCGAGTTTGACTTCACTCATTGAGACCTTCTCTGGGTCAATCCCCATTTCCTCAAACTGGCTTCTTACTTGCTTAATCATCGATTTAAGAGTATTAATGTCAATTGGCATTCCCATTTGTTCGAACATTCTGGCCATTTCCTCAATGGCTTCTTCGTCGAAATTGTCCCAATTCTCTCCAGTCATTGTATCACTAATCAACCTCTAGTTGTATAGTGGGAAAGATAGGTGGTATTTGAATGGAACGGATTCACTCCCAGAGGATTGGGGCGGATTACGTATGAGCGTATTGAAAACAGAGGCTTGATTGGAGGGACACAGATGGTTGAGTCTGATCACGATGTAGCTCTGGAAGACACGGACAGAATCCACGGGAGGACTGCTCTAGTCAACAACGTCAAGGCTGCTTCATCTCTTGCTGGAGCGATTCGTTCAACCTTAGGTCCGAAAGGCCTGGACAAAATGCTGGTTGACGGAGACGGATCTGCTTTGGTTACTAACGATGGAGTCACCGTCCTAGAGAAGGCAAACGTGGAACACCCGACCGCCAGGTTGCTAATCGATGCATCATCATCTCAGGATCGGTCTGCAAGGGACGGGACCACGACGACTGTCCTGCTTGTTGCAGAGATGCTGCAGAACGCTCTGGAACTAGTCCGGATGGGAGTGCACCCCTCGATAATCGTAAACGGGTACTCGATTGCACTGGAAGAGTCCATCAAAGAGACTGAGAAGGTGTCTACAGAATCAGATGACACTCAGAAATCCCAGGTGGTGAGGACTTCACTCCAGGGGAAGGGGGACTCTTCTGTGTGTGGCCTACTTGCAAGACTAGCAGTGGAGGCGGCAAACGTACTCGTTGATTTGGAAGGTGGGGACGATCTGGAAAGGATGGCCGTGAAGCGTCTGCAGATTAGAGAGGGTAGCGTCATGGACTCATCATTGGTCAACGGTCTGATGCTGCTAAAATCAAGAGTCGATGCAGCCAGTCCGGAGGGTTCTGACGGAGGAGTTGTTGCAATAATTGACGGTGGTCTGGAACATGCCAAGCTGGAGACCGATGCATCGATCGAGGTAAGCAGCCTCGGAGTTCTGCAGGAGTTCCACGAAAGATCCAGAGAGAACATGCAAAAGCAAGTTGCGCACCTCTCGTCCCTCGGCGTTGACCTTCTGGTAGTTAGAGACGGTATTGCTGACGAAGCGATAACGCAACTGACAAAGGCGGGAATCGTGGCATACCGAAGATTCGAGAGGAATGACATGGACCTATTGTCGAGAATAACTGGAGCTAGGCCGGCAAGAAGCGTTAGTGGTTTGGATGAGGATGATCTTGGGACTTATTCGAATAGGGCCGAAGAAAGAATTGCAGATGTGAAGCACACTCTGATAGAAGGGGGCGGAGGGGGGATGACCCTGGTAGTCAGGGGATCCTCGCCGGCAGTAAGGGAAGAGGCGATTAGGATCTTTGATGACGCCATTGGAGTGGCGCATCGTCTGAACCGCAGGCCCGGAGTCCTACCTGGCGGGGGTGCAATTCAGTCTCACCTTGCGAGGCATCTGAGATCGTTCTCGCAGACACAGTCTGGAAGAGAGCAGCTTGCGATAGAGGCGTATGCTTCAGCGCTTGAGTCGATTCCCAGGATACTTGCTGAAAATGCCGGTAGAGACCCAGTGGAAGTGATACTCTCACTATCAGCGGATCAGAAGAAATCCGGCGCTTGGATTGGTTTCGACCTACAAAGTGGAGAGAACTGCGACATGGGCGAGATGGGGATCTTGGATACTGAGTTCGTGGTTAAGCATGCTCTTTCTGGCGCAACTGAAGCCGCAATAGGTGTGCTAAGGATCGATGATGTACTCTGGGCTCGGACGGACCCGAGCACCCCCGACTGGGAAGGCGAAGCAGAGGACTAGCGGCTAGAGATTCCTCTGAGCATCTCATCAACTAAGGAATCGAGGTCGTACTTCGGGGTCCAACCCCACTCCTCCTCGGCAAGAGAGCCGTCTATCGAGTCTGGCCATGAATCAGCGTATTCCTGCCTGACATCTGGTACGAAGTCGCAAGTGAAACCCTCTACTCTGTCCGATATTGCATCAACTAGCTCCCCTGCAGAGAAAGAGAGGCATGGGATGTTGTACCCGGCCCTGGACTCCCCTAGATCGTCTTCACTGGAGTCCATCAGGGAGAGGGTGGCGTTGATTGCGTCATCCATGTATAGCATTGGAAGACGAGTGTCGGGGCGGACGAAGCATTGGTAGTGGCCTTCGTTCAGTGCGGCATGGAATATTTCTACGGCGTAGTCGGTGGTACCCCCACCAGCAGGTGCCTTGTAGGAAATCAGGCCGGGATAGCGGATACCGCGGGTGTCGACGTTGAAACGTCCCAGGTATTCGCGAGCCAGGGCCTCGCCGGTGACCTTGGTCTCCCCGTAAACAGTGGTGGGATTGAGTGGTGAGTCCTGAGTGGCGTGCTTTGGTGAGCCTGGTCCAAAAACAGCTATCGATGACGGCGAGTAGACTCTGAGATTGCATTCCTTTGCGGCCTCGAGAACTGAGATTGTCCCGCCTACATTGATCCTACGGCACAAATCGGGATCGCGTTCTCCGACGGCAGAAAGGAGTGCAGCGAGGTGGTATATCGTACCGATACCCTCGCTCTGGCAGATGCTGGATATCCCATCTGTGTCTAGGACGTCGAGGATCACGAATGGCCCGCCTTCTACAGATGAGTGACCTGCTGACTCCCTGATGTCAGAGGCTATGACTGCGTCGCTTCCGTGTCTTTCACGCAGTGCTTGAACCAAGTCAGTGCCGATTTGCCCCAGTGCCCCTGTGACGAGTGCCTTGTCTCCCGAGGGGCCCGGCATGTGCGACCGTAATTCTGACGCTACTTGAAATTAAAGAAAGGGCAAACAGGATTTTATTGGCCAACGTTGATAGAGGATGGGCTACTGATTCGGACCCCGTTGATGAGATGAAGTATGTCATAGTGACGGGTGGAGTGCTCTCCGGAT
>Ga0207992_1000349_pt1 | contig 24614 bp, 18 predicted proteins | sample ETN02SmetaG_FD_185788 | JGI IMG/M metagenome (GOLD analysis project Ga0207992, IMG submission 185788) | Marine microbial and viral communities from oxygen minimum zone, Eastern Pacific Ocean - ETNP2014F10-02SV255 (SPAdes) (version 2) | ecosystem: Environmental > Aquatic > Marine > Oceanic ...
CTTTTACAAAGGGCTCACAGCTGATCTAATTGTAAAAGAGATGCAAAAAAGCAATGGCTTAATCACAGCATATGATCTTGAAAAATACAGTTCTGTATATCGTGAGCCTGTGATTGGTTCATTTAGAGATATTGAGATTATCTCAATGGGGCCTCCTAGTTCAGGAGGCCTTTTACTTATACATATGCTGAATGCGCTCGAAAATTTTGAAATTGACACTCTGGGCTGGAACTCAGCAGGCTATGTACATCTTTTATCAGAAGTCTCTAAACACGCCTATGCTGATAGAGCTCAGCATCTTGGAGATCCAGATTATTGGGGTAACCCTAGGAATATGTTTTTATCAAAAGATTACGCAAAAAAAAGAATGTCAAATATTTCTAATAAAAATATTATTCCAAGCAATAAAGTATTTCCAGGTAGCTTTAATGATAATGAAAGTACAGAGACCACACACTATTCTGTTGTAGACAAAGAGGGTAACGCGGTTGCTATTACTACTACACTGAACACGAATTTTGGTAATAAACATGTTGTCGAAGGCGCTGGATTTTTATTAAATAATGAGATGGACGATTTTTCTATCAAACCTGGTACATCTAATACCTGGGGCCTTGTTGGTGATAAAGCGAACGCAATTGAACCTAACAAAAGACCCCTCAGTTCAATGACGCCAACGATCTTAATGTATGATGGAATTCCAATCATGACAATTGGGTCTCCTGGTGGATCAAAAATTATTACAACCGTTTTACAGTGCATATTAAATGTATTTGTCCATGATATGGACATAAAAGAGGCCGTGTGTGCGCCTAGATTTCATCATCAGTGGCTCCCTGCAAACACGATCTATATTGAACCGAATGGTCTGAGCAAAGATATTATAAAAAAACTAGAATCACGTGGGCATATAATTAAACTATACGATAGCGGTACTTACATGGGTGTAGCAAATGGAATTATCGTATCTGATGATGGACTATATGGCGGTGGTGATTGCAGAAATGAAACCTCTGCAATTGGTTACTAATTATTAATTTTTTCCCACTCTCTAATTCTTTTGTTCACCCAATCCACATCTGGTGTATCCACAGTTACCATCTCTGATTTATTAGCTCTTATCCAATACCAAGTTCCTATAGGTATATCATTTTTATAGTCTCCACTTAGTGCAACCAATCCATCTTTATATTTCCAAATCCATGGGCCAATTTTATTCCCTATTTTATATCTCCCAACAATTGACTCTTGACCATCATCAAAATATGTTGTGAATTCGCCATGAAAAATACCTTTTGAATAATGATGTTTATATATAATCAATCCCGTCTCACTCCAGTCAGTTTGGAGACCGTCTTTTACTCCATCTTTCCACCTATATTCATAGTCAGGCAGCCCTTTTTCTGTCCACAGTTTGTCAATTCCACTTTTGACACCCTTACGATATAGTATCTCAGATTTTTTTTTTCCGTTTTTAAACCTTTCAATACATTTACCATTTAATCTGTCATTTGTGTATGAAAAAGAGTAAAACAACTTTCCATTATTATACCATTCGCTCCACCTGCCTTCTTTTTTACCTTCGACATATTCACCTCTTGTTTTTAATTGCCCTTTTGAAAACCACCACTGCCACAGACTGTCTTCAACAGAGTTTTTGTAGTAGCCTACCTTATGCCTTTTACCATTGGTATGCCACCAAACCCACTTTCCTTCTTTTAATCCCCGATTATAATTTCCTTTCAATTCTTTAACCCCATTATTATAATAATTAAATACTTCACCAGTATAGGGGACTGAATCTTTATCTAAATATTTTATTAGTATACCATCAGGATTAATCGCATCAATCAGATCTGTAATTAGCACCTGTGCACTAATCAAAATTGGAAAAATTCCAAAAATGATAAAATACATTTTCAGCCTAGAATATTTTTTATAAGATTAATATAGACAGATGCTCCAACTAATAATGCACGTTCATCTATGTTAAAGTGTGAACAGTGATGAGGAGTGGATAAGATGTCTTTCTCATCTGGAGCTGAACCAATAAAGAAAAAACAGCCCGGTATATTTTGTAGATAGTACGAAAAATCTTCACCCCCCATAGAAAGATAAGGAAATCCAGCACCTTTCCCTACCACCTGAGATGCTGAATCTAGAATATTTTTTGTAGGAAGCTTGTGGTTAATCGTTGGTGGATACCCTTCTTTATAATTAAGCATTATTTCCGAACCAAACGCTTTTGAAACGCCATCAATTATATCTCTCATTCTATTTTTAATCATAATACGGTTTTTTTCGGTGTAGGCCCGAGTTGTCCCTGAAAGCTTTACCTGATCAGCAATAACATTAAAGTTTTCACCTCCGCTAATTTCCCCAATTGTTACCACAGTATTTTCTAACGGATTAGTATCCCTACTAACAATAGTCTGTAACGCAGTAACCAAGTGACTGGCAACCACTATTGCGTCAATAGTGCCTTGGGGGGTAGCTCCATGCCCTCCCTTGCCTTTTATAATTATGTCAAACATATCTGCTGCCGCCATTATAGGCCCCTCTTTAACCCCAATCTCACCCAAAGGTTGATAGTTCCATAGATGCAGTCCGTATATTTCATCTACTCCTTCAAGGCAACCATCTTCGATCATATATCTCGCACCTCCGCCACCTTCTTCTGCAGGTTGAAAAATAAATCTGATTTTTCCTTTTTTAATATTCTTGTATTTTGATAAAACATTCGCCGTGCCAAGTAATATTGCCATATGTCCATCGTGCCCACACGCATGCATAACACCTTCATTTTTTGATTTATATTCTAAATCACCTATCTCTTGGATAGGTAATGCATCCATGTCCGCTCTTAATGCAATCGTGGGACCAGCTCCAAAATCTATTTCTCCAACAACACCCGTTCCCCCAATATTTGTTTTATGAGCAATACCAAAACTATCCAGATATTTTGAGATAGTTTCTGCGGTACGATATTCTTGGAAACTAAGTTCTGGATTTTGGTGAAAGTCTCTTCTATATGTATAAATATCACCACTTATTTTTTGGATTTCTTTATTGATATTTATTTTCATTATTTAATCTAGACTTTTTACTGTTGCTAAAAGAATTTTTGCAAAATCCTGTCCTATTTTTTTTGCATTAACCAAAACATCTTCGTGAGTTAATATAGTATCTTTTATACCAGCAGCAAAGTTTGTTAGAGCAGAGATAACAAGAATATTCATATTCAATTTTTTTGCATATTCAATTTCTGGTACTGTGCTCATTCCAACAGCATCACCTCCAAGTTTACTTAAAAATTTTATTTCTGCTGGGGTTTCATATGCGGGCCCCATAGTCCAACAGTATTTACCCTCCAATAATTTTATACTATTCATGGCCGCTTCCTTTTTAGCCTTTTTAATCATTATTGAATTATAGTACTCTTCTCCTTCTTTTAATATCGGCATTGAGCTTCCTTCAATAAATGTGCAGTCGTAGTGCCCATTGATTATCATTAGTGTTCCAGGCGCATTTTTTATATTCATACTTCCAGAGGAATTTGTTATAATAATATTTTTTACACCTAATTGATTAAAAACTTTAACCGGAAGAGTGATCGTATTTAGATCAAAACCTTCGTAAAAGTGGAACCTCCCTCTGGCAAGCAAAAGCTGATTGTTATCATAAAAACCTGAAACAAAATCACTATTATGACCACTTACTGTAGAAACAGGAAAGGATTCAATATCATTATACGATATAGAAACTTTTTCATTTAATGCATCTGCTAAAGAGCCTAAACCAGAACCAAGAATCACACCAGTGGTTCCATTAAATCTTAGCTTTTCTTGAAGATCTTTTATTAAAACCACGTCAGATGCTCATTAGGTTTTCACCGATCACTAATTGTCCACAACCAGCATCAATGTCCGTACCCTTACTCCATCGTATAGTTACCGGAAAAGGAGCCTTGTTTAGTTTTTTCATAAATAGTTTTATTTGTTGTTCATCTGGTCTTTGAAATATACCATCCGTCATATTATATGGAATGACATTAAGCTTACACTTATTAATACCCCTTAAAATTGTTATTAACCTATCTGCATCACTTAAATCATCATTACAGTCTTTAATCAAAACATATTCAAATGTTAGCCAGGTGTTTGATGCTCTTGTATAATTATTTGCAACATTTAATAAATTTTTTAGTGGGTTATTCTTCGTTACTGGCATGATAGAAAGCCTTTGAGCATTTGTGGTACCGTTTAGGCTAATGGCAAGTTTAAACTTTTGCCCTTCCTTTGAAAATTGTTCAATTCTTTTCACTATACCAGCTGTAGAAATAGTGATACGTTTATAACCAAGGTTAATTCCATTGGGATCATGCAATAAGTTTGCTGCTTTAATTACGTTAGTATAATTCAGGAATGGCTCTCCCATGCCCATGAAAACAACATTCGTTATAGGCCGATTTATAGTTTTACTAGTCAATAAATATTGATCTACAATTTCTCCTGAATCCAAATTTTCAATAAAACCCATTTTTGCTGTCGCACAAAATTTACAGTCTAATGCACAACCTACTTGAGTTGACAAACACAATGTAACCCTTTCCCCTTCATTCATTAGCACAGACTCAATAAGTGACCCTCTCTGAGTTTTAAATAAGAATTTATTAGTTTTTTGCGAAGAAGACTTTTTGGATTTAGCAACACTTAAGGGATGAATAATATATTCCGTTTCTAAGGTATTAATAAAATCTTTAGGAACATTATTCAGAGCATTAAAATCATTTACTTTATTTTTGTATACCCAGTTAAATATCTGTTCCGCTCTAAATTTTTCCATATCATAAGTTTCACAAATATTAATAAGATCATCTAAAGATTTTCCAACAAGAGATATTTTTGGTGATTCCATTTTTTAAAATTAACCTATTTAATTATTAGTATTTCACTTTTCGAAATTAACTTATCAAACTAAGTTCCTGCCCGTAATTATTTAGTATAAAAAAAAAGAGATATAATGTCTGAAATCATAAATGACACTCAAAAACTTGAACAACTAGTTGAAGCAAAGAAAAACTTTTTTTCTGAAATCGGAAAAATTGTAATAGGGCAAAAAATTGTATTAGACCAAATGCTTATTGCTCTGTTAACTAGAGGTCACACATTGCTAGTTGGAGTCCCTGGGCTAGCAAAAACACTTCTGATTAAATCGATGGCCGAGATTTGTGACCTTAGTTTTAAGAGAATTCAGTTCACGCCTGACCTAATGCCTAGCGATATTACTGGAACAGAATTAATTGATATTGATCCTGAAACAGAAAAAAGAACATTTAGATTTTACAAAGGGCCTATCTTTGGAAATATAGTCCTTGCGGATGAAATAAACAGAACTCCTCCAAAAACACAAGCTGCACTATTAGAGGCAATGCAAGAACACAGAGTAACAGCAGGAGGGCATACGTACACGATGGATGAACCTTTTTTTGTTTTAGCAACGCAAAATCCAATCGAGCAAGAAGGGACATACCCACTTCCAGAAGCTCAGCTAGATCGATTTATGTTTCATCTGAATATTAGCTATCCAACAATAGATGAAGAAGTTTCTATTGTTAATGAAACCACTGTTGGCAAAGAAATTAATGTGCAAAAAGTTTTCTCAAAGGAATCAATTATAGACTTTCAAGATCTTGTACTAAGAGTACCTATTTCAGATAATGTTGTCAATTATGCTGTCAGATTAAGTTCCTCAACAAGACCAAATGAAGATACTGGAAATGAGTATGTAAAAAAATGGGTTGAATGGGGAGCCGGGCCAAGGGCGTCCCAATATCTTGTGCTTGGTGCGAAAGCAAAGGCATTATTAGACGGAAGACCTACTCCTAGTATAGAAGATATACAATCGCTTGCTCCAGATATTTTGCGTCATAGAATTCTTCCAAACTTTAATGCAGAGGCTGAAGGTATAAAAGTAGACGATATTATAAATCAGCTAATAAAAAATATAGAGGCTTAGTATTTCGCAATTAGCAGATAAAAGGAAATATCTGCAACCAGAAATGGTGGCGATGCTTGACTCTATCTCTATGAGAGCAAAAATGGTTGTAGAAGGATATATCATTGGACAACATCGTAGTCCATATCATGGATTTAGTGTTGAATTTGCGGAACACAGAAGCTATGAGCCCGGAGACGAGGTCCGGCATATTGACTGGAAACTATATGGTAAAACAAATAAACTTTATGTAAAACGTTACGAGGAAGAAACAAACCTCAGAGCACATCTAATCCTTGACACCAGTAAGTCTATGGCATACACTAGTGGTTCAGTATCAAAACTACAGTATGGTAGTTATTTGCTGGCGGCGCTTTCCTACCTTATGATTAGCCAGCAGGATGCAGCGGGAGTTGTGCTTTTTGATGAGTCCATACGATCATTTATACCTCCAAAGTCAAATCCAAGTCATCTAAATAGTTTACTAAATATTTTAGATGTAGAATCACCTGGAGCTGATACAAAAATTGAGCCAGTGCTACATGAGATGGCCGAAAGAATTAACAAAAGAGGTCTGGTTATAATTATATCTGACCTGTTTGATGACCCAAATAATATTATGAATGGACTAAAACACTTTCGTCATAGTAAACAAGAAGTAATTCTCTTTCATATCCTCGATCGTAATGAGTTAGAGTTTGACTTTAACACCAGAACTAAATTTGTAGATATGGAGTCTGGCAAAGAAATCACTACTGACCCATGGCATGTAAAAAGTGATTATAAGAATCTCATAAAAGGATTACAAAATTATTACAAAAGTGAGTGCAGATTAAATCTTATTGACTACGTCCCTTTATTCACTGATGATAGTCTCGATAAGGGTCTAAACGAGTATTTTAATAAAAGACAAAAATTAGGCTAATAAAATTAATTCTGTTCCGCGATATCTCGTTTATAACGAATGAGTTCCAACTGACGCTGATATTCTGCTGCATTTTCAAAATCAATACTCTTTACGTCTTTAATCTTTTTCCCTGCTTTTCTATACCAGCGTGCTGCTAAATCTAAATCCTTAGTGAAACCATCGGTTCCATTAAAATACTTATCTCCAAGACCTTCATATGCACTAGCCATACCAAGTGCTGCCTCAAAATCATCTTCATTTAAATAATACGCCTCATCAAATGCCGTCTCTGCTTCTTCATAGTTTTTCATCTGATTGTGGATCACACCTAGATTAAAATAAAGATCGGCCTTGACAATTTTATCATCCTCATTTTGTATGGCATCCTTAAATACTTGGATAGATTTTTCTTTTTGATCAATATCATAATACATAGCTGCCAACTCTCTCAATGCATTACTGTTAGATGGTTCGATCTGGACAGCTTTTTGATAATAAGGAAGAACTTCTTGACTGCTTAGGTCGCACCGTAACATAATCTGCCCTGCTGTGAAATTAGCATTAAAGTCTTCAGGATTTTTTTCAACAGCTGTCTTAATTAATTGAATCGCCTTTTCCTTATCATCGAGGTCAAGATAGCACTTTGAAAGAGTTGTGTATGTTTGAGCATCTGTAGGGTTTATTATAGATGCATTAGTAAAGTTTTCAACCGCCTCATTCAAATACTTCTTTTTATTATCTGGGTCTTCTTGGATCTTTTTAAATTTTTCAACGCCAGTGTTAAACTCCTCTGCCCAGTAATATTGAGTATAATTGTTTACCTGCTCTGACACTGGTAAAAAAACGGCTCGAACCTCAACTTTTTTATTTGGATCTATAGACAACGCTTTTTGCAGCATTTCCTGCATTTTTGCCCAGTCACCATTTCTTGCATGTACCTCTATAGCATATACTATTGGAATCTCAGGATTGTCTGGCTCAACTGCCATAGCTTTCGGGAGCCACTCTTTCGCCTTAGACCAGTCGGACTGCTGAATAGCCAATTTTGCAGTGGTGTATTCCTGGCTCGAGCAGGCAATAATCAATAAACCGAGTATAGTAACTAATAAATAATTTGAATTAATTCTTAACCAATGGATCATATTAACCTCTTTTATAAAAATACTATTTCAGAACTTAATCGGAATCAATCAAGTTGAACAAGAATTCTGTGTGAGCTATTTAATAGAATTTATTCTTTCTTCTAGCTCTTCATTTCTAATATTTAAGAGCCTGCTTACTCCAAAATCCTCAATACAGAACGATGCAAGTGCTGTCCCTCTCCGCATTGAATCATAGACTGATAATCCCTCAGCCATCCCCGACACAAATCCTCCACCAAAAACATCACCTGCACCGGTTGGGTCAATTACTTTTGGCACGGGATAAACACCTATCGAAATCTCTTCATCTTGAGTGAAACATCGCGCTCCTTTGCTCCCAAGTTTAACAATTATTTTTTCAGGGCCCATTGACAATACTTTATAAGCAGCGATTATTATATCATCAGTTTTTATTAGTTCAGTAAGCTCACTTTCATTAATTAATAAAATATTAGTTTCATTGATAAGTGATCTTAATTCTTCTGGAGTTGTATTAATCCAGAGATTCATTGTGTCTGTGATAACATATGGACTATTTGTACATTGTTTTAGTACCATTGTCTGTAGTGCAGGGTGAATATTCGCTAAAAACAACCAAGAAATAGTTGAATCTTTTTCATCAATGACAGGCTCAAAATGTTCAAAAACACCTAGCTCAGTAAATAATGTATCCCTATCGTCTCCATTTTCATGGTATTTACCACCCCACCTGAAAGTCGAGCCCTTCTTTGTTTCAATATTGTTTATATTTATCGAGTATTTTGAAAAAATATCATACCCCTCTTTTGGAAAATCATCGCCAACTATTCCTACTGGAATTACAGAACCATAAATCCCAGCTGCAATGGTAGCATAGGTTGCTGAGCCGCCTAACAGATCTTCTTTTTTGCCATATTGAGTTTCAATCGTATCTAGACCGATAGAGCCTAGAATAAGAATTTTATCAGAGTTTTTCATGTATAATATTTTACCTGGTTAAAATAATGACTAAAATCTAATATTAAATTTATCTTGTACGAATGTGAATATCTAAAATAGATTACTCTGTTATGCCAAATAAAACATTTGCAATTATTACCGATATACACTCGAATATTTCTGCATTATCAGAAGCAATCAACATAATTAATGCTAGAGAAAATGTAGATCAAATAATATGTCTAGGTGATTGTTTTTCTCTTGGTCCAGAACCAGAAAAAACACTAGAAACACTGAATTCTATTGATAATTGTATATTTATCAGAGGGAATCATGACCGATATATCATTGAAAAACTTTGGGAAGAAGATCTTCCTACTTTAGAAGGAATGGACCCATACGACCCCATCTGCAAGGCAATTGTTGAAAATGAAAAATGGACCGCAGAGAAACTAGGGAACCCTGGTGTCGAGTTTATTAGAAAGATGGTTATCTCCCACAGAGATATTGTTGGCTCGACATTAATAGAATTTACTCATGCTTGGTATCAGCGCGATGATCATCCCCCTACAATTCAAGAAGCATTGAACTGGAAAAAACATGTTGGAGATTCTAACAAAGAAATATCTCAATTTTTATTTGTTCATGGACATGTACACATACCAAGAGAAGAAACAGAAAATAATTTAACCATTTATTGTCAGGGCGCAACTGGTCTTCCCTTTGACAAAAACCCAAGAGGCTCTGTTGCTTTTTTGACAGTGGGAGACACTATTAATTGGGAAGTTGTTCGATTTGATTACAATAAAGAATTAATTATAAATAGCCTGGAACAACGGAAAACCCCATTTTATTTGAGTCTTAAAAATACAGTAAAATACGCTTCTATCGGCGACGATTAGACTATTTATCTAATATTTAACAATCATGATTTATTTTGACCACAGCGCCACAACACCCATACATCCAAAAGTCGCAGAAAAAATTGACTATATAAATCGAGAACACTATGCGAATCCTTCGAGTATTTACTCCCAAGGAAGAAAAGCAAAATCATTAATCGAAAAAGCTAGAAACCAGGTTGCGGATGCAATTGGAGCAAAAGCAGAACAAATTTTCTTTACCAGTGGCGGGACTGAAGCCAATAACCAGGTATTATGGACCAAAGCAGAAGATAAGAAAAAACATATTATTGTATCCTCTATTGAGCACCCTGCTATATTAAACGTATTAAAAAAGATTGAACCGCACGGCGTAACCACCTCCCTCGTGCCTGTTAATACTGATGGAACAGTAAAAATTGAGTCTGTAACAAATTTAATCCATGAGGATACTGGCCTGATCAGTATAATGCTTGCAAATAATGAGGTAGGGACAATACAGCCTATCCAAGAAATCGTTAAAATAACAAGATCATTAAATATCCCTTTCCACACTGACGCAGTTCAGGCTCTTGGAAAGATTCCAGTTGATGTAAACTCATTAGGTGTAGAATACTTAAGCTTATCAGCACACAAATTCTATGGGCCCAAAGGAATAGGTGCTTTATTTGTAAAAAGTAAAAAAATGGTAAAGTCTTTAATTGTTGGTGGAGAGCAAGAGTATGGTGTAAGAGGAGGCACGGAGAACATAGCTGGCATTGTTGGAATGGGACTAGCAGCAGAACTAGTTACACAAAGTCAAAAAAATTATCACACTCAGCTAAAAGACTTAGAAGAATACTTTCTAAAAAAGCTAACAGCTAATTTCCCTGATGCAAAACCAAACGGGAGCCCCGATAATAGCCTACCTGGCTTGATAAGCATTTCCTTTCCTGGGCATAAGTCAGACATAATAATGGCAAAACTTGATAGAAAAAATATTGCTGTGTCAAATGGTGCTGCGTGTAATACTGGTAACGTAAAACCTTCAGCTGTTCTTATGGAAATGGGTATAAAAGATGATCTTAATTTATCCACAGTGCGCATTAGTTTTGGTCATAATAACAATAAAAAAGAAATCGATCTATTGATTTCAGCTTTAAAAGAAATTATATGAGCGATACCATAATCATTGGAATGAGCGGTGGCGTTGACAGTGCCGTTGCAGCATCGGTTCTTGTTGAAAATGGGTATAATGTTGAAGCGATTTTTATGAAAAACTGGGACGAAGAGGATGAAGAATTTTGCACCGCTGCTCAAGACTACAAAGATGCACTACAAGTATGTGAGACATTGGACATTCCTCTTAGATCTATTGATCTTACAGATGAATATTGGGATAAAGTATTCAAAATATTTTTAGAAGAATGTGAAATAGGACGGACACCAAATCCTGATATAATTTGTAATAAAGAAATAAAATTCCGTGCCTTTTTAGATTATTCCCTTGAACTAGGAGCAAAAAAAATTGCTACCGGACACTATGCACAAATAAAAACTCATGATAATAATTTTCAGCTCCTTCGCGGTAAAGATGCTAATAAAGACCAAAGCTATTTCTTATACAGGCTTGATCAATATCAGGTCTCGAAGAGTATTTTTCCTATTGGAGATCTAAACAAAGAATATGTAAGAGAAAAAGCAAATAATCTTGGTTTTTTAAATCATGATAAAAAGGACAGTACCGGTATTTGTTTTATTGGAGAAAGAAACTATAGAAATTTTTTAAAAAAATACTTCGACACTCAGCCTGGTAATATTGTTTCAGATAAGGGTGATGTTATTGGCCAACACGAGGGTCTAATGTATTACACCTATGGTCAGAGGCAGGGACTAGGCATTGGGGGCGGTTTTGGGAATCAAGAAGCACCATGGTATGTGTCAGATAAAATCATATCAGAGAATCGCCTGACTGTTGTACAAGGGCATGAGCATCCAGCCTTATACCATTCTTTTCTTACTGCCTCAAACATTAATTGGATATCTGGATCTCCACCTACAAATGATAACAGTATAACTGCCAAAATAAGATACAGATCTACAGATACACCCTGTAGAATAACAAAGCAGTCAAATAATATTTTAGTTAAATTTAGCACTCCGCAGTTTGCTGTAGCACCTGGCCAGTCGATAGTCTTTTACAATAATGATGTTTGCATTGGAGGCGGAATAATTGAATCACGTTCAAACTGAAAGACTTAATAAAAAAAGTATTAAGTTATGTTTGGAACAAAAATACTTTTATTAAATTAGAGTCATTAATATGAAAAGAAATATCTATAACACATTGTTTTATTGCATAATTATAAATGCAGCATATTCACAATTCATTGAGGACCGCTTACCAGATATGGTCCCAAATAATCTACATGGGCAACTAAACTATAGTAATATGTCTTTATTTGACCCTGAGCGATTTGACATTCAACAAGGATTTTCTATGTCCATGATGTCACTGGGAAACCAATCTGTATCCGTTGCCGGCTATACAAACAATATTACCTATTGGGCCAGTGAAAATCTAAGGCTTAGTGCAAACATTTTATTATACCAACCATCTATTAGCAGTTTCGATCATCAAGGTGCTCAAAATAATGGTCCAAAAATTGCATTTGAAACTGGTCTTGTATATCGGCCAACAAAAAACTCTTTTCTTGAAATCAGTTTTAAAAATCTTCCTAATTATGGACTGAATAATAGGCTAAATAATAATCTTTCTGGCAGACGAATCCCCGGCAGTTATGGGCTCAGTCTTTACTAAACATTTTGCCAATCAATAAAAGAAAAAAGAAATCTGAAAACCTTGGAATGGCTCTAAATGCAGCCATTACTTTTGCAGGAGTAATCCTTCTTGGATTCATCTACTCGTTCTCACAAAATCAGCTTCATGATGGAGTAGAGATCAAGCCAATTATTCCAAATACTTCTTCACAGCCAATACTGGCAAAAGACATCTACCTCCAAAACCCGATTGAAAATATAAAAGTTGAGGTACTAAATGGTTGCGGCGTATTTGCCTTGGCTTCAAAAACAACAGAATTTCTGCGCACAAAGCAAATAGATGTTATAAACTCTGATAATGCTGACCATCACAACTACAAAAAAACTCTGATCATTCAGCGAAATGAAAAAGTCAAAAGTTTAAAAAAAATTGTAGAAACTTTCGGAGTATATCTTACAGACAGTACACGTGTTCAGATATTGCCTGATGAATCACTTGGTGTGGACGTTACTGTCATTTTAGGTCAGGACTATACCTCATTTGCAGAATTAAATAATTATATTTCTGCTAACTATTAATTTGCCAGAGAAATCTAAAAAAGCAAATTCTTCAGCTATCCTTGTAGACACTATCGTAGAGTGTGCTTTAGATAAAAAAGCTGAAAAATTAATAGTCTTAGAGGTAAACCATATTACCTCATTAACTGACTATTTTATTATCTGTTCAGCTAATACAGAGCCCCAGATCAAAGCAATATGCGATAGCATACGCAAAGGCACGCCTCATAAGCCTTGGCATATTGAAGGATATGAAAAACTATCATGGGTGCTCTTAGATTATATTGATACAATAGTTCACGTGTTCAAGACACAAGAAAGAGACTATTACAATATAGAAAAGCTATGGGCCGACGCCCCTAAAAAGGAATACAGCGATTAACACCCTCAAAGCATATATCAACAAGGAAATAACTCAAACTCTAGAGAGCTTAGATATGCCGATAAAAGAGTTTAGCCTTTTACCACCAAAGAAGGATGGTTTTGGTGATTTATCAACAAACATTGCCATGCTTTTGGCCGGATCAATAAATAAAAAACCAATTGATATCGCAAATGAAATACACAAAAATCTCATAGAAAAAAACTTGGATAATATTGATGAGATTACGGTTACGCCACCTGGATTTATAAATTTTGTTGTTATGCCTACATTTTATCAGAATAAAATTATATCGATTATTAAATATAGTGAATCATATGGAAAAGACCATGTGGGAAAAGATAAAACAGCTAATGTTGAGTTTGTAAGTGCTAACCCAACCGGACCTTTAACAGTCGGGCACGGTAGAAATGCAGTCATCGGTGATACGGTATCAAATATTCTAAAGTGGCATGGATATAATGTAACAAGAGAGTATTACTATAACGATGCGGGAAAACAAATGCGAGTGCTAGGAGAATCGGTCGCATCAAGATATTTTGAGTTAATCAATAAACCATTTGAGTTTCCCGAAGAAGGTTATCAAGGGGACTACATTATTGATATTGCAAAACAGGTTATTGATCGTTTTGGGAAAAAACTTGATAAAAACGATGCAACATTTCTTTCCGAGGCTGAGAATGTAATATTTAAGCAAATAGAAGCAAGCCTAGATAAACTCGGAATCAAGTTTGATAAGTTTTCGAATGAAAAAACTTTTTACGAGTCAGGGGCTATAAAAGAATTATTAGCCCAGCTAAAAGAAAAAAAGCTAATCTATGATAAAGATGGTGCAACATGGTACAAGGCTACATCATCAGGCGGAAAACAGGATAAGGTATACATAAAAAGCACCGGAGAGCCTACCTATCGTTTGCCAGACACAGCCTACCATAAAGATAAAATTAATAGAGGATTCGATCTAATTGTTGATGTGTTCGGTGCTGACCACGCGGACACTTATCCTGATGTATTATCTGCATTAAATGCTCTTGGATTAAATACCCATCACATTAAAATATTATTATACCAGTTTGTAACCCTTGTCAGAGATGGAGAAAAGGTAAAGATGTCCACCAGAGCAGATTTTGTAACCTTGGACGATTTGTTAAATGAATTAGGGATCGATATCGTGCGGTACTTTTTTATTATGAGAAGTATGAACTCACACCTTGACTTTGACCTTGATCTAGCAAAAGATCAATCAGACAACAACCCTGTCTTTTACTTACAATATGCACACGCTAGAATATGTAATATAATTAAGCATGGAGCAGATCAAGGTTTCCAGCTAACAGATAATTTTGACCCAAACCTCCTCGATAAAGAAAATGAAGTAAAATTAATGAAGCTTATGTCAAATTTTCCTGTGACCATGCACACCGCGTTGGACACGCTAGAGCCACAGATCATCGCCAACTATCTACAGACTCTTGCTGCACAGTTTCACAAATTTTATGGGACATGTAAGGTTATTACTGAAAATAAAGGACTGACTCAATCTAGATTAGGATTAATCCTTAGTACAAAGATCATACTTTCTACTGGGCTATCTATCTTAGGGATTAGCGCTCCAGAGAAAATGTAATTTGGGGGTTATTTTAGTAAAATCATCTTCATTATTTTTATTTCTTTCCCTGCTGATATCTGCAAGAAATACATTCCTGAGCTCACCAGACCACCTAGATGATTATTCCCTTTCCAGATAAAACTATTTTTACCTGGTTGCTGTTTTTTATTAATGGCTGAATAGATCTCCCTACCGATTATATCATATATTTTTATTGAAACGTTCTCTGATTGTGGAAGGTCATAGCGAATGATCGTTTCTGCATTGAACGGGTTAGGATAATTTTGATATACATCAAATTTATCCGGTAATATTACTAAACTAAGTTGTGCAGCTCCTTTGCTGACCTGGTTGGCTTTTTCATCAATAAATTTATATTTCACATTAGAAATAAAATCTTCAGGAAGATCCTGGGAAAGTGAAAATGTTAATGTAGAGTCTAAACCATTTTTGTCTGCAATAAGAAAACTGATTGAGTTCTGAATTGAATCAGATAAAGAATAGTTGAAAGCGCCTGTATTCAGATTATTAACGACTAAATCATGCATAGATTGGTTGGCATTAAAAAACACTATTTCAGCACCATAAACATCTTCAGGAATAGAAAGATTGATTTTATTTTTTGATACAGTCCCCGTTAGGCCGGTATCATACGATAAATAAAGTGAGAACAGTGAATCAGTGCTATACTCATGGTAGTACCAGACCCACATTTTACCAAAGGCTGAAAGATCTGAGAGGTTTAGTTCACCATCAGGAGAAGGAGATAAAAATGGCGGGGTTCCACTTACAGGGCCTAGATCGGTACTCGAATGAGGCCAAGACTGGTTAAAGACTAGAACATCTTCGACAGATAATTGATAATCATTGTTTAGATCACCCCAGAGTTTGCTCCGAAAAATTATAGTATCTGTATAGTTTAATAGATTAAATGCGATAGCTGTGTCTAAGATCACTGTTATTGTTTCATAGCTCGGTAACGTATCAAGTATAGAAATAGTAATACCAGAATCTTGTTCTGTAAGCTCATAATTAACTTCTGTGTCCTGAGTCGCGGTTACATTTAATCCAAATTTCAATATAGGCTTATTGAAACTAATTTGAATATCATCCTCCTCTAATACCGATAAGACCTGTAAAGAATCGAACAGGGGATATATAGATTTTATATCCGGAGGTGTATTATCAAACTCGATACCATCGCTACGGATCACAGATGAAATATTAGATGCTGAGTCTGCAGCACGTAAATATGCAAAGTATTGTATTCCTCTAGAAATATTTAATCCAGAGATCTGAATATTATCTAACTGGGTTGCTCTCTGCCAGTCTGAAATATTCGTAGTATCATCCTGACTTCCAATGGACGCTTCATAATAGTCAATGGACTGGTTATCTGTAAAATCACTCCACTGAACAAATAAAAGGCTAGAGTCTGCTGTATAGTCAATATCTTCACTTAAAAAACCATCCCAAATAGTTCCAGGATTAGGCGCTTCTAGGTCAACAGTAATTCCATTGCCCCATACTGAGTCTGATTTATTTCCTGCATTATCTTCCACCCACACGGCTCCAAAATATTTTGAGTTATTATTGAGGCTGAGTGAGGTCAATGATGACTGAGTTATTTCTGAAGCTGTGCTCCAGCCCAATATGTCAACGGTACCAGAGTCAGAGCCGAGTGCAATATAAGCGGTTTTATTTCCAGATCCTGACTCCATAATAAACCATGCCAGCTGAAGTGAGTCAGCATATTTTGTATATACCTGATCTGAAACAAGAGAGCCTTCATATATATTAAATACGCTTGGAGATGTTTTATCAAAATACACTCTATCGATCAATGTATCAGACTGATTTCCGGCGGAGTCTGATGCCAACATATTCAGCAATATGGTTCCATTGTTATTTGTATCAGAAAAAGTATAGCTATAGTACCAGTCTTGACCATTGCCAATAAGGCCAACCTCATAGTCATTTAACAGTGTAGATATGGTCCTGATATTTTCATTGAATGAAATAGTTATTTCACCAACATCATCAATCTTTGCAAGTGAATCTTCATAAACATTGTTGGTAGTAAATGCTGCTGCGGTTATTTCTGGGTTCGTTTTATCAAAAATCACTCTACTGTTATTTGTTGTTGCCTGAATAGGCGTACCACTATTACCGGCTTGGCTGCCTAGATCATAAAAAGAAATTTCTAGAGACACCTCTCCCTCTGTATCAGAACTAGTCATAACATAATCACCCTGATAGCTTGTGTTTTGAACATTATAAATGTCTACGGTATTACCACCTATCTTTAGACTTGAAGCTGGATTCCCATCTAGCTTTAGAGGCTCATTCACAACAAAGTATACGGATACACTGTCATCTACCTTTGACCACGAAGAATCCTGGTTTGAAGAAAATATTTTTACAGAAACCATCTCTGGCGGTCCGATATCAATGCTGACAAAACTTTCATCTGTAGTCGTGCTATCTGTGAGTCCATTATTTCCTGGACAATCTGCAAAATCGATCGCAAAAGATAGAAATCCTCCCACGGCTATATCAGACTCCTGTATTGTATAATTCGCTGTGTAAACTCCATTGCTCTCTGTGGCAGTGACTGATGAACTAGAGATAACTACAGTTGTAGAGGATAAAGGTTCGTCTGCCTCAAACGTAAGCGTGGTAAGATCTCCTAAAACTGCAATAGATGAATAATTGTTATCGGACTCTATGTGTACGTTCGTGAGCAGTGGTTTTGTAATATCAAATTCTACATTCGAGCCATCTGTAGTCGTGGTTATATCTTCGCTGATATTGCCAACTAGATCCGTAACCCTAATTAAAAATGTGATGTTTCCTTCTGCATCTTCTGCTGTTAGCTGATGGTCGATCTTATACTGGCTAGATCCTAAATCAGTGATCGAGACGGTATCACCCATTACAATAGCGAATGTAGATAATAATGACTCTAAAGAAGTGAAATTGATCGTAACAATATTCTCTGCCTTTGCAATTGCACCTGCTGAGCAGGAGTTATCCGATGTGATTGTAACAGGATCTAAGGTTGGTTTTGTTTTGTCAAATGTAACCTGAGAGGCATCTGTTGTTGCGCTCGTGCCTGTTAGTGGATTTCCCTGGTCATCAATAAATGAAATCTCAAACTCTATAACACCTTCTGGATCACCATTGGCCATTGCATACTCTGCCTTGAACTGGTTACTCCCTAAGCCTGTGATCGTTGCACTTTGACCCGAGATAGTTGCTGTGGTATCAATTAGAATCTCACTAGTGGTAAATGAAACTGTTACCGTATCTCCCACTTTGGCTAAAGCAGTATTATCATTATTAGAAATAATCGCTATAGGAGTAATACTTGCCGGGGTCTCATCTATTAAAATTTCCGTAGCACTTTGTGAACCTCCCGTACTATTTCCAGGGCGGTCATTCATTGTCGCCTTAATATAGATAGTTTCCCCTTCAGCAAAACCGATTAGCCCTTCAATCAGTTCGCCTGTAACAGAAATCGTTTTATCTGTATTTATTTCACTGGATAGTATTGTTGAAATAGATCCAAGAACTTCAAAATCATTAGAACCAATCTTAGCATGAAGCTGCACCGTTCCATTTTTTAATGTTGTATCATTTGCAATAGGGATAATCACATCCATTCCCGTATTTGTCAGGTTCCAGATTCCTGCTGCCTGATTGCCTCCGGTAGGAGTTAATAGACCAACCGTAAAATCTGCTGGTGCAGTTTTATCAAAGATTACTTTTGTATTATTTGTTGATGCAGTAACAGAGGTTCCTTCATTACCTGCAAGGTCTGCGAATTGTATCTCAAAAGCAGCTTCTCCTTCTGTATCAGAATCTGTAGGCACGTAAACAGCTCTAAACTTGTTATTTTGAAGATCTGTAACACTAGCTGTCTGACCCAGAATAGAAACGCTAGGGATTAATGCCAAACTATCTAATGATATTAACTCGCTGGATGTAAATGCTATGCTAATGGCATCATCTACCTTTGCCCATGCCGTGTCTGCATTGTTTGAGGAAATATTTACATATGTAAGCTCTGGAGGGGTCTTATCATAAGTAACCTGAGAACCATCTGTAGTCAAACTATAGCTTCCAGGATTTCCCATGTAGTCTGTAGCATCTATCACAAAATCCAAGACGCCCTCTGGCTCAGTGCCTGTCAGCGTATACTCTGCCTTAAACTGTTCGCTTCCAAGGTCTGTATCCGTAGCAGCATTACTCTCTATTGAACTTGAGGTAGAGCTTATATCTTCATCATAGGACATGGTTATTGTAACCATGTCGCCTGTTTTTGCATAGGAAGAGTTTGTGTTGTTTGAGGTTATGCTGACAGAGGTTGGGTCATTTGCAATAAGATCTATTTCCAAATTCATAGCACTTGTGTCACCCAATGAAAAATTACCCGACTGATCATATAACAGCGCTGATAATAATGCTGTCTCATTATGCTGGTATCCATTTACACCTGTAAAAGAGCTGGCCGCACCAGAAATTGTTTTTGTGGTCGCTACAAAATCAGCATTCGTAATCTCTTGCAGATCATCAAACGCTTGGAAATCAATTGATCCCATTTTAGTTCTAAGCTGATAGTTTGATCCGATGATTACAGTATTATCATACACCGGAGTAGAAAAATTTATTGGTGAATTAAGAGTTGCAAAAGTTGCCCCACTAAGTGTGCCATCGATATCGTTTGCGGTCATATCGCTCAGAGTAATGCCTATAGGATCATCAGCTCTCCAATAGCCAACCAACCCCGTTTCATTACCCTGAAGAGTAATTGACTTGTTTCCCTTGATCTGAAAACCTGTTCGGACAGTATTCCAAAGACGAACCTCATCTATGTTACCATCAAAATATTTGTTGGGGCTGGGGGAATTAAAGTATCCTATATACAAGTCTGCAACATTATCCCATTCAATATTCCCTGTCATATTCTGCTCATCCATTAAAATACCATTTCGATATAATTTTGCTTTAGAGCCATCATAGGTACCGGCCAAATGCGTCCACTGTGCTGTTGGAGCAGAAGCAGCAATCATAGTTGGCCAATCGGGTATACTATCAGTAGTTTTCAAATAAAAACACCAACCAGTAGCAAAATAGGCAATAGCAAATCCAGCATCATTAACAGCATCCATTCCATAACTAATGGCACCCTCATAGTCTTGATAGCTATTAGGCTTGACCCACAGCTCAACTGTAAACTGATCAGAAAACTGATACAAAGAATTACTGGGTATCGTTACCCTGTCATCTGATCCATCAAAAGAAATTGAATTTCCTTGGAAATAATTAAATTCAATTACCGAAGAATCTTCAGGAACACTTACTTCTAGCTCCAGGCTTGTGTTTGTACTGTTCCATTTCCCTTCAAATACGTTTCCGCCTAATGTTGTAACAGTTTCTCCAACTGTAAAAGGTGGTGGTGGTGTTCTATCAATAATCACTTTACTATTATCTGTAGTATTATTGACAGTTGCCCCATCTATTCCACCATCTAGTGATGTAAAATCTATTGAAAATGTTAACGGACCATCTTCATCGGTATCGCTAATTATATACGTTGCTGTATATGTATTACTTCCTAGGGGAGTAACAAAAGCCTCACTCCCATTTATCTGAATATAAGGTGGACCAGCCAGCGTTACCTCACTGGTTAACGTAAGCGTCACCTCATTACCTTCGATCGCAGTCTGATTGTCAGTAGCATTGTTTGATTCTATATGCACAGATGATAGCTTAGGTAAGCTGATCACACGAATATTATCAACAAACCATCCGTCAATATAAAAACTGTCTGTACCATAAGCGGTCCAACGAAGTTGTAGGGTTCCTCCTTCAACATCTGTTGTAAATGATTCGGTTCGAAAATTAATTTCCACAAAACCTGCTCCGGGGCCGATCTCATATTTTAGCATCTCGACCCAACCGTTACCGCCATTAGCCTCGATAATCATTCCATTTGTATGGGCTGATGCATTGTAAAAATCTAAAGATATATCAAACTTAACTAATACAGCATCGTTATCACCGACATCTATATCCGGACTTTGCATCGATAGGCTATACCACGTTTCTGTATCATATCTTGGAAGAGGTACTGCTGGCGACCACCAAAAAACTGCTGCAGGTGGGGTGAAACCTTCTGACGTAGGTTGAGATCTGTCATCTACTCTCCAGTTAGATGTTGTTTCTTCACCAGTAGCAGGGTCTATATATTCATCATGGGTCCAACCATCAGGCCAAACACCATCGTCATCAAAGTTCTCAGTATATAAAATATCAGCGCGCAGGAGAGCAGAAAATATAGCTGTGATCAGAAAAATATATTTATGTATCATTGTACCTTGATGGAAGCTTCTCGGGCTCCGTTTATTGGAATAATTGATTCATCATACTTAATGATCTGGCACTGAGATGTATCATATTGAACAATACTCTCACCAGCTGATAGAGGCTTGAACCATATTTCTGCGATATGGGTTAAGCTGTCAACAGCAACATCACTGGTGCTCAAGTAATAGGCATAAATATCTAGCATCCCTTGTCCTACGGTATACGTAAAAAGAGGTGTCGTCTTATTTGAGTCAGTAATACTACCAGGGCCTATCCAACCAGGAGCTAGTGAATCAACCTCTAGCATTGACGCATCAAACTCTATATTTAAGTGGGTTCCTGAAAACGATATTGTGGATGTATCAGAAAAAACGATGTACGCACCTAAGGAGATAGAGTCAGACATTGTTTTTGTCTGCTGCTTTGGGAAAAAAACTACAGAGGGAGGATATACACCGAGTTCTTCATTCGCTGTATTATCATTCGGATTGTCAAGCTCTTTATCATATATTGTACAGCCAGAAGAAAAAAATAGAAGAAAAAAAATGAATAAAGAAAAACGATTCAACTTTTTAGTATTAGTTAGGTTTCGGAGTGACAATATCCCATTTTTGAATTATGTCTTTTTTGGGGCGAGGGCCAACAATGTATGCGTGAATACCATTTACAACCCACAATGAGCCAGCTGTAATCCCGCTATAAATCAGGGCAGAGTTATACACCTTATGCTTTTTCCACTCACTCTCAGCAAGAGATCGGTATTCGTCAAATTTAACCTGTTCTGATGATTCTTCATAAAGCTTGGTATAAGATCTAAGTCCTTTTACAGATTTATCATAGCTTAAATAACTAACTAGAACTGCAGTAAGCAGAGTTGCCTCTAATCCAGAAAACATTACTCCAGAATTATACTTGTCTGAATAAAACTGCCCCCACCCTGGTACCATAAAAGACCTCACCATTGCCCCTTGAGGCGTCTTATCTTGTACAATAGCCTCAGGATCCTGAAATAGAATTAGCTCACGGTATTCCACCCACTCTTTATCGATCTCTTTAAATACTTCACCTATCCAAAGCTTGAGCTCATTCATTTGCCCTTTATAATAGTTAGTTATATCTAGGATCCTCCTCTGGATCAAACCACCAGACTTTGTGTTAAACATTTGTCCTTCAAGTAAAAATCTAGAACTATCATTGATTATTTGATGAAATAAAATATAGTCCACATCAAAATCTTTCCCCATAGACCGAACAAGTGGCATCCTCCCCGAAGCAGGATTTTTCAAACTGTCTAATGAGCTTAAAAAAGGAGCAGTGTTATCTCCCGCTACAAAATTTTTATTGGGAAAATATTCGGATAATTGTAAATCCTTAATACTAGAATCAAATTCGTTTAGAATTAATATAGAGGGGGAGTTCTTTCCACCAAACAGTAATCCAAACCAGAAAAATATAATTAAAGAAAATTTCATTGTTAATTCGTGGGGTTAGCAACTGTACCTTTATTAAGATAATATTGAAAAGTAAGCGGCTGGTCCGCTACAATAACCTGTTCATCAATAATCTCACCAATTTTATAGACCCGAAGATGATGGTCTCCCGCTTCAAGCTGCATGCCAATCAAATTCTCTGTCCAACGATGCGTATTATTTAGTTCAAAAATAAGTCCCACCTCATCCGTCTTGAATCTTACATCATAAACCGGGTTCATAAAAAAATCAAGGCTGACTGATTTTGAGGGGTTAACACTTAAATCATAGGAGATCGGAGCATAGCCTTCTTTTTGAATCTCAAAGGTATGACCACCTGCAGATATTTTTTTACCAGAAATTGGTGTGCTCCCTAATATATTACCGTCTAGGCTAACCTCAACATTTTCAGGGATCGTATTGATCGAAAGGCTTACCTTAGGAATTACCTCCTTTTTTTTGGTGACTATTTTTGGTTTTATTTCTTTTTTTATCACTAAGGAGTCAACACTTGTCCTATCTGCGATCTCTGTTTTGGAAAGATCAAGGTTTTCTTCATCCAAAATATTTACACTTAAAGAATCAGTGCCAGAACTTTCTTCTATTGTTTCTTCTACATTTGGTTTGGACCTTTTACTTTTTTCTCTTTCTTTTTTTGCTCGAAGCCTTGATATGTTTTGAGGAAATACTTGTGCACTGAATAAGATGATAAATATTAGTAGTTTAAAGAGCCTGGTCATTTTCATTCTCCTCTTTAAAAATATTTTCAAAAAATAATAGATCCGTGTCTTCTCTTTCTAGCCAACCACTCATTTTTACATTTTTCCCCGAAGACACTGAGATCTCGATTGTACCATAGTACAATCCTTTTGAGACTTGTTCTACCGCAATAGGTTCCCCCTCAGGAAGTAAAAATAATGTCATTCCACCTATATGAGGCTTATCTCTAAAGTGTACATTATTTTTGTTTGTGATATACAGGTTACCTAAATCAGCCAGATCTTGACTAGGTCCTAGACCAATATTGACAATCAAGTCTTTACTTTTTTTAAAATTGATATCTTTTCTAAATGGCGCAAAAACTAATTTTTCCCCTGCAATAATTCTAAATAACTCCTGATCCTTGAACTCTCCTGGAAGCGTTAGGTCATACTGTCCTTTCTCATTGGAGTACACTTTCTGCAAAAGTTCATCTTTTAAATAGAGAGAGACATCAACCCCTGCAAGAGTACTATCTGTAAGTCTGTTTGTGACTACACCAGCAACATCTAACGGTTCTTGTACTATGTGTACCGGGTCCAGCACAATACTGCCAAAATCTATACCAAAAAATGGTACAGACAAGCTAACAAAATCAGGATGATGGGGTTTTATCCTAATAAAATTATCTTTTGTATCAACACCAAGTACTCCTTGAGGCAGAAAAACTTTCATCAGGTTAGTAGCCTCATTCTTAACTGTTAATAAAGGATGAACGCTGTCTCCTTTGGCAAAAACCTCAAATGTCAGTTCTTCCGGTATTAATCCTGGAAATACAATAGGGATTTCTATATCTATTTCACCATACTCATAGGTCACAGATACTAATGGCTGTCTATAATTGTAGATCACTTCAGGAT
>Ga0207992_1000355_pt1 | contig 24390 bp, 19 predicted proteins | sample ETN02SmetaG_FD_185788 | JGI IMG/M metagenome (GOLD analysis project Ga0207992, IMG submission 185788) | Marine microbial and viral communities from oxygen minimum zone, Eastern Pacific Ocean - ETNP2014F10-02SV255 (SPAdes) (version 2) | ecosystem: Environmental > Aquatic > Marine > Oceanic ...
TGGACCCATATTGGAGGGTCTTTCGAGGCCTGCTCACGTGCTGCAGCGTAGAGACAGTGCCAGAGACGTGGTTCACATGGCTGCAATATGCGCTGTAGATGCTCAAAGAGCAGCCAAACAGAGACTGATTGACTAGATTGGTTTTGGTCCGGCACTGGTTACTTCCTCAGAGCAGCCCTCAACGTATTGCCCGAAGTTCTCGACGAACATCTGAGCTAGTAGGTTGGCCACGTTGTCATACCTTTCGCCATCATCCCAAGTACCTCTGGGTTGTAGTATCGTGTCGGGCACCCCCTCACAAGTTGTGGGAATTTCGAAACCAAACCTCTCATCTTTGACGAAGACTACGTCCGCCAGATTCCCGTTGATTGCAGCATTGAGTAGGTTCCTGGTCCAACTAATCTTGATACGACTGCTCGCATCTGCTCCTCCCGCGATCCAGCCAGTATTAATCAGCCAGCACTTGGAGTTGTTATCTCTGATCTTTTTCGAAAGCAGATCGGCATACACGCTTGGGTGCCTTGGCATGAACGGTGCCCCGAAGCAGGTTGAGAACGTTGCTTGGGGTTCTGTTACCCCCATCTCTGTTCCTGCGACCTTGGCAGTGTAGCCTGACATGAAGTGGTATGCGGCCTGCTCTGGACTTAATTTGGAAAGAGGTGGTAGAACGCCAAAGGCATCGCAAGTGAGGAAAACCACGTTTTTCGGGTTCCCTGCCATCGAATCTGGGGTTCGATTCTGGATGAACTCGATGGGGTATGAGCCCCGCGTGTTCTGAGTTAGGGAACCGTTGTCGAAGTCTGGAGTGCCATCAGCGTTCAGTATCACATTCTCTAGAATTGAGCCTCGCATCTTTGTGGTAGCGAAGATCGCTGGTTCGTCCTCTTCGGATAGGCGAATCAGCTTAGCATAACAACCCCCTTCGAAGTTGAAGACGCCCTTGTCTGACCATCCATGCTCATCATCACCTACCAGAGCTCTATTGGGGTCGGCTGACAGAGTCGTCTTTCCTGTTCCAGAAAGGCCGAAGAACAGTGCTGATTCGTTCCCATCCGTATTGGCTGAACAATGCATTGGTAGAAGACCCTTTGAAGGTAGAATGTGATTCATTATCGTGAATATCGCTTTCTTTATCTCACCGGCATAATGGGTTCCGCCGATTATCACGAGGCCTCTGTCGAGAGCGATAATAACGAAGACGTCAGAGTTGACTCCGTCGCTCATGCTAGACTTCAACTGAGGTGCATGAAGGATGGTGAATTCTGGGATGTGAGCAGCCAGCTCATCCTTCGAAGCGCGTACGAACATATTGTGCATGAAGGCTGCATGCCATGCCTTCTCTGTGACTAGTCTTACTGGCATCCTGTAGTCTGTATCCGCTCCACAGAAGGCATCTTTGACAAACAGGTTCTCTGCAGCGTTTAGATGTGCTCGAGTCTTGACCAGAAGCCTCTCAAAAACAGCCGGTGCAGTAGGCCTGTTCACCTCTCCCCACCAAACATCCTCTGCCATGCCAGCCTCATCCACGATGAATCGGTCATTTGGTGAGCGGCCAGTCCGTTCGCCTGTTACGGCAAGAAGTACCGAATCCGAAGTTAGTTTTGCCTCTCCAAGTTCAACTGCTTGTGTATGGAGTTCCTCGGAATCTATGTTCCAGTGTACCTTTCCAATTGGCTCAAGACCGTGCTGGGATAAATCAACTGCCCTTCTCTGAGAGGAACTCTGCACCCAACTTCCCCCGTCTTCCCGACGGGCATCAAGTCTTCAAGCATTACGGCTCGGAGGAAAATTTCTGCAAGCCATTAACGTTCGAATTGAGTCCATTAGGGGATGTGATTATGCAATACATGCTCTGTTGCGGAGCGATGGCAGGGGATGAGACTCCAGACAAAATCATCCGAGAAAGGGAGTTCAAGCTTCCTTCGGGAATCAATATCGATAACATCGATGTTCCTACAGAGGAGGTGCTCGGAGAGAAATCCGGGACAGATTCAGGGAAAATGGATGAAGCCATCGGTGACATCTTCGATCCCTTCTCTGAATCTGGTGACGACTCCCCGGGGAAAATTAGGAAAGATGGGGGTGTGGATAATCCTCCTGAGAGAGATCTGGTTTCTCAAATTTCGATAGAGGGGGAGAAGAGGGTAAACTGGATGATCATGATCTCGATGATTGTTCTATACAGTGCGATTAGTATTCAAATTGGGAGGGTTTTTGATTCCTTAGTTGGAACTTTGTTGCTTATTTCTCTAGCAGCGGTAGGCTTTGGTTTAGGAGAAATTTGGGTCCCTAGGAGGGGTATGAAATTGCTGGGCGTAACCTGGGTAATCATTTCAATGAAGGTACTGTATGGTCTTGCAATAGAGCTCAGACACTGGGGCGTGATAGGAGATGACCTGTCTCTAGGACTGGTATTGGTGCTCCTAGTTGGAGTCAACATCATTGTCGCATACAGGCATAATCACGATGCTATCGCAGCCCAGTCCACTCTTGTTCTTCTTGCTGTGGGTTCTACTGCTGGAACGGAGTTTGGTGAAGTGGGTGTTGCTGGAATGATTCTCGTGGCGACAATTGTTCTCCATAGTATTGCCATAAACAGAAACTCCGGCAATCTGGCCTCACTAGGGATTGCATCATCTAATCTATGGATTGGAATGCATGCGGTAACTTCTCGTTTTTCTGTAGGTCCTCTTGACGTTCTTCCCATTGAGAGGCCGCTACTGCTCTTCCTCCTGTTAATGTCAGTGACAGCGATGAACGCATACATGGCCACAAAATTCGCCAAGGAAGAGAACTGGTTCTCGAAGGGTTTCGAAACTTTGGGCTTGGGTAAGCCCGGACTATGGGGAGTTTCCATTTCACTGGGAATGATTGGGGCACTTCTGGCTGTTGCATCGAATAGGGACGATTTAGGATATGCATTGGGAATGGTGACCTTCCTTGGCGGAGCCTTTGGGGGGTCTTATCTTGTAGTAAGGGGCGTCGAACCTAGACGAGTTTATTTTCCACTAGTTGTTTCTGCATCGATTCTGACAATAATATTGCTAAATGGTAATTCTGTGAGAGAGGCCCTCGGAGTATCCGCGTATCAGATCTTCACATTGTTTGGTTCCTCCGTCACAGTAGCGATAATACTCAGAGATCAGAATAGTGTGACGGATAGGGTGCTTTGGATCGGGGCAGTTGCCATATTGGCCGTATTGGTCCTTCTTGTGCCGACTGGGACCAAGGATGACGGAGATGGGGGAATCATGCTTTTGGGAGTTCTCTCTTTACTCCACATTGGAACTGCTGCTTTGGCAATAAAGAGGGATTCTCCCTCTCTTTCTGGAGTGACGGTGCTTCTCCCTTGGTCGTGGATCCTTGCTGAGAAATTGATTGAGGAGACTGTTCGTACAGTCATGCTAGCTAATGATTTCGCTGACTTCGACGGAGGGATTCAACTCGAAACTACTCCTCTGGCAATTTACCTTGGGATGGCATCCATCCTTCTGTTCATTGTCAACTCAAGAATGGGGGAATCTGGGGTAAATCTAGCATCTGGTTTCTTGGGAATCACGGAGATTTCGGCTACGATTAGGGATTCTGGGGTGCTCAATCTCTGGAGCATCGGACTCTGGTTGCCTATGCTGACAATTCTCCTACTAGCACAATTTGGAGGCTTCACAACAGTTTCTCTTGTGGCTTTGCTAGCGCTACTGTCGGGATTGCACGTTACAAGTTTCGTTCTAGGGCTTAGGGATGGGAATGCAGATGGAATTGTCTGGGCGTTAGCACTGACCTTCTTGGTCGTCCAGTGGAGGCATGGTCTCGATGAGGCAATGATTGTCCTAATGTGCATCTCACTCGCTTTGATTATGCGTTTTGGGGAAGATCGAATCTTCACTCTAGGGATGGGGATGATGTCCGTCCCAATGCTTGTCTTCAGTACTGGCAGAGATTCAAGTCTGGAATTGACAACACCCGATTGGTTCGATGGACTAAATAATGGATCTATCTTTGGGTCCTTACCTGAAGCCGAGGTTTTCGCACTATTGAGCAGTGTAGTGATGATTGCAATCTTCTTGCCAAGGGCGGAGGAAATGGAGGCGATTCTGAAGCCAGCATCATCAGCATTGATTCTAATCGTCATCACAAACGTTCTATCGATGGGATCGAACAGTTTCCTCCTTCAGACTGCTTCGGGGGCAGTGTTTGTAGCGACTTCAGTTTGGCTGATATCGAGAGGTGAGGTTAGGTCTGAGTTGAGGACCATTGCAAAGAGGGATTCAATTTTCAATATGGTTTCTGATGGTTCGATTTCACAAAGTGGATCCTTGTCTTCATACAATCCCAAGGTAGCTGAAATGGAAGAGCTCCGGAAGAAGAAGAGAGAGCTTGCCGAAACCGATGATGTGGCTGAACTACTGACCTCTGAGATAACCCATACACCAATTGTTGGACTAGTAATCCTAGGGATTGTATTGGCCGGTATGACCCTATATTCTGCAATGGGATCAGGGCCTCTGATTCTAATTGCCGCTGGAATTTTCTGCTGCATCATTGTTTTCTTGATTAGAGAACGAACGAGGGGGCTGGAACTCGAATTACCTCATTTCTTAGGCATGGAGATGCCCATTGCTGTGACAATATCGGGGCTCTGCATGGTTCTAGTTTCTGGACATGTTTTCCCCCCAGGAAGCAGTCCCTACGAATTGCTAGATTTGGCGGTTGTGACTGTTCTGGTGCTGGTCCTACTGATGGTTTCGTTATTGCATCAGAAGAATCTTCTAGACAGGATAACCATCGCAATTGATTGGTTTGTTCTTCCATTACTATTTGCTCGCTTAGCCGCAATTGCTCTGGGCGGGGCCCTGCCAGCTCCAATGATTGTGGATCCTTTTGCTCATGGGCTGTTGGACTGGACTGTTCCATGGATAATTCTCGAATCCATTCTAGTTCTGTGTGTCTTGGTTGGTTTCTGGGTGGATGAAAAGAAAGACGATCTGGGCAGGGAGCATGGATTGGATGGGCTTGGGATTGGTTCTCGCAGTTTAGCGATAATGATGATGTCTTTCGGGCCGGCTGGATTGCTTGCTGCTTCTAGTGCAGTATTTCGCAGCATTAGGACTTCCCAACCATCTGGGCTAGGGATTGCCCTGCCTGTTGGAGTATTGGCTTTTTTCTCACTAATGCACTGGAATGATGAGTTGATGCCATCAACTGATTATCTTGATTGGCTCGTGCTACTTCTTGGAGTAGTGGTTATGGGTTGTTGTGCAATTACGGTCCCTCTAAATCTGGAGAAGTGGACCGCAACTCTTGCTATTGATGGGCATTTGTTCATCATCTCAGGGACAATAATGTTGGGAATGGTAGGTAGTTTCGAACTACCTCTACTACTGATTCTAATGTCTACTACAGTCTGGGTTATCGGGATTCTTCAACTTAGGAAGTCGCTAAGGGTGTGGGGGCTTGCAGATTTGATTGCTGCAATCCTTTGTTCGTTTGTTTTCGCTTCCAAGGGATTTGGTCAATACGAAATATTGCTTGGAATGGCGGCTCTAGCATTGGAGTTGGGCGTGATAGCCTGGCTTGGATTATCAAATCAGGATGAACTACGCAGAGACTAGTCGTGAAGTGCCAACGTTGATGACGGGCGGGCAATTCTAAGGATTCGTGACGAGGTCGTGGATATCCGACACCCCCGACGAGGTTGAGCACCCCCCGATACCTTTGGGGCTGAACAAGATGGCCATACCCCGGGCAGCGCTAGTCTTGTCCGTAGTTACTGGCCTAGGGCTGCTATTTTCGTCTATCTGGGTTGGGCTTTCAGCAATGTCATTCTTAGATGACTTGGAAGCTTCCTTCGGAACTACTGATGTTGATATTCTCAGGGAGGATGGTCGGTGGTTGTGGGAAGTGGGTTTGCTATTTGATACGTGTTCGCCCCGTGAAGATGACTGGGATTGGCCGGATTCACTTGCGAGCCAAGATGGTGTTTTCCTCCTGCCGGGAGAGGTTCGTTGTGACTGGCAACATCAGGGGGAAGGTGATGGTGCTAGCATAGTAATTCATAATCGAGGTAACGAGACTCTTAACCTTGTAATTGAGATTAGTGGAGGCGGAGTGGTCTTTCCAGATAGCAATCCACCAGGAGAGAGTTTCATCTTCATTAACAATCTGGAAGGAAAGGATAGTGAAATTGTTAGTTTAGAGTTGACAGATGATATTGATGAAAGGGAGATTGGCATTACGGCTACTCACATTTCTGTTCTCGAAGCTCAAGTCAGGCTAGATGTAAACATCTTTGATAGCACAGAAGAGGATGTTCATGTGAGTTATGATGACAGGATTGAGGTAGATTATACTGTCTGGGATGCTGATTCTGGAGAACAGTTGGACACTGGGACACTATGGGTTACTGCAGGAGAAGACCCTATGTGTGATAATCCGGTACCATGGGTGTGTTACATCGAAGGATTCGGTTGGTCTGCAATCGGGTTAGATATTGGATCAGACAGAGGTGCAGCCCACCCAGTAACCCAAACAGGAACCTCACATCTTACTCTCCTGCCACCATCTATTGCATATGGGAATTCTGAGGGGCATGAGTTACAAGATGTGTGGCTCAGATTTGAGCTCAAAGTTAACAGAGCACCTCTTTCCAGTGGATAGTCGCGAAAGTGACTTGACTAAGTTCCAACGGGAATGGCCATGGATGGAGAGGAGCATTCGCCCATTGTTCCTTCGAAGAGGGGAGTGACCTATGCGAAGAGGAAGGTTAAACCAGAGTCTTCCAGGAAGGGTGAGCCTGCATTCTTCATGGACGAAGGAATGAGGAGACTATCCACCCCATGGTCCGTTGCCTCGATTAGGGCCGGTCAGATTGACCCCCTGTCACTGCCTGCGGGAGTAATTCTGGACGCAGCTGCTGGTTCTGGAGTTCAGCTAATCGCTTTTTCGAAGATATTGAAGAGGCCTGCACTAGGGATTGAGTTGGACGAGGATGTTGCCAAGCTTTGTGCTGCAAATATGCAACTAAACTCCGATGGAGAGGTGCAACGCTCGCTGGATCGGGTCCTAGTGGGAGATGGAAGGGCTGCTGAATCTGCAATCACATCTTACTGGGCCAGTCTGAGAGATGCGGGAACACGTGCTCATCCTCCAATAGCAATGCTACATCTTGATCCAGCGAGGCCGAGAGATGCGCAGAACCACAGTCTTGAGGAGATGAAACCAGACATCAAGACGGTGCTGAAGGCCTGGGGCAGCCATTTGCAGAATGGGCCCAGGGGCCCTGCTGTTCTGTTGGACTTGTCTCCAAGACTAGACACGGTACAAAGAGCCATGGTTGATGGTATTCTCGAAACGACCTTTCCCGGAGCGTCGAGAACATGGGAGTGGCTAAGCAGAGGTGGAGGAAGGACCGACCGGCTCTCAGTCTGGGTTGGTTCTCTATCTTCAAGCAGTCCGAACAGATGCATCAGAGTAGGGAAGAAGAATGTCATTGCAAGTATCGAAGGAGAAGTATCAGGGGCTATCGAATCATCTTTCAGTAGCGTGATGGAAATACCGCGAGGAGCTTATCTAACAATAGTTGACCCCGTACTAATTGAGAGTAACCTCCAGAACTCGTGGCACGATAAGGCTGTAGGGAGTGGGGCAGGCTCGTCATGGGCCCGAATCGAGGGTAGGAGGCCGATGCTTATCCATACAGATGAGCTGTCGAAAGATGACGGGGTCAGGGGTTTTGTCGTGGCCACAGGAAAAATTGTACAACACAGACTCTCGGCTCCCGAACTACACACCATTGATCAAGTGGCATCCTCTGTAGCCAAAAAGGGAATTTCCAAAATTACCCTAAGGTGCAGCCTTGATCCGGATATTCATCCGACCCTTCAGAGAAGGATCACTAGGGAGTTGAAAGGAGCAGAAGGGACCAAGGGTTTCATGGTAGACTTGGATGTACAAAGACCGACTGGGACTCAGAGGGTGTATGTTGTTTGCAAGGAGTAGAGCACTATCATGAAAATAGTGCTGTCCAATCGGTTCAAATAGGGACTGTAGTTCGCGAGGATGCCCAAAAGGCCACCGAAAGGTGAACACGGGGGAACCGTAATGCCAAAAGTGAACGAAGCAGAACTTGGAGATGACTTCTCATACATCGTCAGAATTGCTGACACTGACATTGACGGGTTGAAGCCGATTACCTATGGCCTCACGTCCGTAAAGGGAGTTGGGATTAGGACTTCAATGATGATTTGCAGACTTTCTGGAATAGATGGGACGAGGCTTGGTGGCCACCTTTCCTCCGACGAACAGGATCAGCTCAGGAAGGCAATAGACGATTATGCAACTAATGTCCCTTGGTGGATGGTGAATCGGCAGAGGGATTTGGAATCGAATGAAGATGCCCATATAATCGCCAACGAGGTAAGCATGACCAAGGATGACGATGTTGCGAGGCTAGCTGAAATCAAGACATGGCGTGGGATGAGGCACAGGAGCGGCCACAAAGTCAGGGGCCAGAGACTTAGGTCGAATGGGCGAAGGGGCTCTGCACTAGGTGTCCAGAGGAAGAAGTGAGGTGATACAATGGGCGAGCCAAAATTCTCCAGGCCACGAACACAGACTCCAACACATCCTTGGAAACAAGCAAGGATTGACGAGGAACACGATCTCAAGGAAAGATTCGGATTAAAGAAAGTAGGAGGAATGAGGGAAATTTGGAGGGAGAAGTCTTCCCTTAGAAGGCACCGAAACCAAGCAATGAAGCTTATCGGAAGGGTTGATTCCTCAGAGGGGCACTATGCAAAGGAAAAGGAGCAGTTGCTTGGATCCCTAACAAGAAAGGGTCTTTTGCAGTCGGGAGCTGACATAGGGGACGTACTCGAAATAAATGTCGAACACATGCTTTCCAGGAGGTTTCAATCGGTGGTATACTACAAGGGTCTTGCACCTTCAATGAGAGCGGCGAGAAATCTGATTGTTCACGGGCATATTTGCATCGGTGAGCAACGTATGACCGTCCCTGGATATCATGTCCTAAAGGAAGAAGAGGATTCTCTGCAATATAGCCAGAACTCTCCTTTTGCCGATCCTGAGCATCCATTTAGGAAGGATTTGGAGACATTGAGGTTCCAAGAGGATGATGAGAGTGAAGAATCTGATGAAGATGAGGCCACGACGGACAAGGAGGAGAAGTAATGGGGCACAAAGCGATTCTGCATATTTACAGCACTTTCAACAATGTGCTAATTACCGCTACAGACCTGACTGGCGCTGAGACAGTTTGCAAGGTCTCTGGAGGGATGGTTACCAAGGGAGGTAGTGACTCTGGTGGTCAGTTTGCAGCTACTAGAGCTGCGGAGAAGATTGCTGAGATGCTTTCTGAGAAGGATTTCGACCAAGTAATTGTGAAGTATCGAGGTGCTGGGGGCAACCGATCAAACAGTGCTCCCGGTGCGACGGCTGCCATTAGAGCATTAACTCGTGCAGGAGTTAGAATTACGAGAATCGAAGATGTGACACCCATGCCAACCGATGGAACCAAGAGCAAGGGTGGACGAAGGGGCAGAAGAGTTTGAATTGAGGTGAAAAGATGGTGAAAATCAAGATACTAAAAGAGACAGAAGAGAAGATACAGATTCTTCTCTCAAAAACCGACAGAAGTTTTGCCAACGCACTGAGGAGATCTCTAATTTCTGATACTCCTAAGATGGCAATAGACAGCGTCACATTCCAACTTGGGACAAAGGAGCAAGATGAGGAGATCTGGGAGACTACGGGGCCTCTGCCCGACGAGATGATTGCCCAGAGGCTGGCAATGATACCAATTCCCACTGTGCATGACAAGTTCCACTTCCAAGATGAGTGCCCCAATTGCAAAGATGTGGTGGAGGAAGAAAGAGGATGTGTGGAATGCCAGATGATTTACACCTGTGTTGTATTTGGTTCCGAAGAGGGTCGCTGGGTTACTGCTGGGGATATGAAGTACCTAGGAGAAGGGTCACTGGAGATTCCAGATGAGTACAAGACCATCCCAATTACCAAGCTCCTAAAGGGGCAGATGATTGAGTTCTATGCTACTGCAATAATGGGACGTGGTCGAGAACACACAAAGTGGTCTCCAGTCTGTGGCGTCTCATTCCACCCACGAAGAATAGGGGTCATGAACAACAAAAAGAAGTCGAAGATACTATGGGACATGGACTTGGAACTAAATGCCAAAGACTTCGACAAGGATGGGAAGCTGAAGGACATCGACAAGGTTGCAATCCTAGTCGATGAGTTGAACCATGTTGGAGAGGGTACCGAGGCTTCCAGAGAATTCAATGACGCAGTAACACTGGAAGAGGTCTCTGGGGAGTTCATCTTGGAGTTCGAAACGGATGGTTCAATGGGGCCCAAAGTTGCATTCATGAAGGCAGTTGAAGAGCTCTCGGGAAGGTTTGGCTCCCTTGAGCAGGATCTCTCAGCGGCACTTTGAATTCCAACAATTCATTACCCATTCACTGGATGAGTGACTATGCCTACTGCACTGGGTAGAGGACAATGTGGCGGCCATATTACGTTATTCTTCACGATTGAGGATTTCGCAGATGACCCTGTTGCACAGGGTAGCAGAGGTGCTGGTCTTTGCTTGAAGGATGGGGTGGAGTCCATAGCGAAAGGCGAAGATGGCGAAGGAGAACTGGTTGTCAGATTCCAAGATGTAGACTATGACACCACGATGTACGAAGATGTTCTAGAGGAGTTGATTAGAGAGATTCCTGAAATTCGGTCATTCGATTGGGAATTGAACATCAGGATGTCCTTGCCTGCGTCGCAGGGATTTGGCATGTCTGCTTCAGGTGCAATTGCATCTGCAATATCTGTCCAGAGGGCAATAGGTATTCCTCACGAAGAATGTCTCAGAAGGTCATTCTTGATTGCCCATATTGTTGAGAGGAAGAGATCTAGTGGTCTGGGGGACACAACTGCTCTTTCATCGGGAGGGGTCGAAAGAAGGATTGCTGCGGGTTCTCCCTTTTCTGGAGGTTTTCTCGATAGGGGGCCGGGTATTTCTGAAGGCTGGGCCGCCGATTCACCCGTTCTTCTAGTCTGGAAGGAGAGGACTGGTAGGCATACTTCGAGATATATTGATCACCCTGAATGGAAAGTGAAAATTAGCGAAGCTGGAGCATCCGCAATGGAAATTATTGGAGATGGTAAGTGGGACTCTGGGAGGTGGTCGGAACTAATTGACAGGTCGCTGATTTTTGCTGCTGATAGTGGTTTAGAGTTTGATGCGTCTAGAACCGAAATAATCGGTGCGGCTAATGAGGCAATTGGAAATTCTGGTTTCTCCGAAAGATTGTCGACAATGCTTTGCATGTTGGGAGAAAGTGTTGTCATTGTCCCTAATGACTATCTTGACGAAGGTGATTGGGTGGGTGAACTATCTTCAGCTCTCGAAAGAGAGGGTTTCTCAACTTTCTCAAGTAGTATTGGGGGCCTGAGTTAGATAGCTCAGGACTTCGAATTCTCATGGAAATCCTCTAGCGGTTTCAAGTCAAGAGGGCTGGAATCTAGTTTTATTGCCCCCCTCAACCTAAGTCCATCACAGAATCCGTGCCGATAAACAAGAGCTCCCTGGCCGTATTCTGCGACATACCTGTCTACCTGCTTCTGGGTCTTCTTCTTTGGGAATTTTAGATCTGCACCGAAGAAGTGCTTTGCATCGATCCATGCACAAGGAATTCCATTTATTCTAACGTCATCGAGGAGAAGAAGGTCGGGCGTAATTATTGCCCTTCCCTCGCTCTTGGTCTGTTCTCTCAGAAGTTCGTCCTGGCGCCTGAATCTGACACCTACTGATTCGAAATAGCTGCATAGAATCTCCTCAAAGACCTCGGCTGCAGTCTGGGTCTCGGTTTGATTGACCGAGCTTACTCTGTCTACTGATTCAGCTAGTTCGAACTGTTCTCTATCCCTTTTGTTTAACTTAGATGGGTTCTTGTTTAGTGTATCCTTGATTCTGGTCTTTGTCCACCCTCGACCTGTTAGTATGGCTCTGAAAGTATTGACCGGTGGAGCATCGAACCTCTTCGAGAGGGCGATCACGCTTTCTCCGGAGTCGTACCTTCTGCTGAGCTCATTGCTTCTACGCATCAATTTTGAATGAGAATATACGCTCTTCTCCTGATTTAGTGCTGCCCTCAAAGAAAGAGCCTGTTCCAGACTGATTGGAAGTCCGTCGAGTTTTGATGCAATCTCCTGAACTCTTTCTTCGGGAAGGAATCCGAATTCTCCGGGGATGCAGGCTATCTTCCCAGCCTTACTTTGAACTTCCTTGGTGACTGCTTTGGTTTTCCATTTGATTTCTACTTTCTCCGGGGGTGGGTTGATTTCTTTTGGTATCCCCATTGGTCTGGGATTAACGGTAAACCTCGCCAGGGCTCTTTCAATCTCCTCTGATTTAGCGCCTCTACCGTTCCCCTTCGAAGGGTTTTCTTCCTTCCTCGGGCGGCGGCGGCGCCTCCGACGCCCTCGACGTCGCTTGGCACTCTCGTCTTCACTCAATGGACATGCCAGATATCGGAGCCCCATGAACCCACCGAGTGAACGACTACTTCCTCATACGGGCGTAGACATCGTAGAAGTAATCTCGAATTGGCCATGGTAGCAATGCCATTGTCGATGCCAGAGGCCATGGAAATCTGAGTTTTCCACAAACTCTCCAGATTGCCGCGCTCTTAGAATACCACTCCCCTGTGTTGGAAATTAGAAAAATGGAATCTTGTCCTTCAAGCCTCTTTGGTATCGCTTTCATAATTTCTACGCCATCGGGGTTATTCTGTCCGATTAGAGTAATTCTTGATTCTTGGCCTCTCCTTCTGATGAATTCTGCCCATCGGCTGCATTTGTTGCATTGATCGTCAAAAAGGACGATACCGGATTTTCTCAAATGCATGCTTCACCTAGACAAATGCTATTCCTGGTGCTAGAGGAAATGATATTCTGGCCTTTCCTCCAACATCCTCGGCCTCTCCGGCAGTGTATACCTCGACAGATTCAACCTCTAACGAAGACGCAATGAAATCTGAGTTCTGCTTGATTATCTCGACCTCGTCAATACGTTCTGAAATTAGTGTCCTCTCGCCCTCTAACCAAGTGTGGATTCTCCCCCTAGTTTTCTTCCCCCCCATGGTGATAGAGTTCCAAATCTGGAAGACTTCTCCTCTTGTGGATTCGTCCTTGAATGCCTCTAGAGACTTGACATGAGACTGTCCTCCTTTGAAGTCAAAACCTTCTTGGTGCAGACGGATTGCCTCCGATGCTAAGTCGTTTTTCCATTCGGGAGATGTTTGGATCACCACCTTCGTGATTTCATTCTCCGAGTGCCTTTCGGCAAGAGTTCTGAGATTTCTACCACTCGAGATAATTTCTTTGAGGTAATTCTCAAGTGCCAATACTCGAATATCGTTAGACTCTGTATGAAGAATGGGCATCACAAACTTTGCTAGGATGTCATCTCGGCCAGTTTTCTTCCAGAATTCTTCAGCAATATGGGGAGTCGCTGGTGCCAGCATAGGTACCCATCCCTGCAAGAATGCCATTGCAGTGACCCGATCGCCTCCTCCTCTACGTAGATACCAATTCCAATCTGATAGCATCTCGAAGTGACTAATCATCACTCCCTCTCGAAGGCTAACTTCGGACATTACCTCGACCCATTTCTTCTGATTTACCCTCATCCTAGACATTAGCCAGTCATCAATCTCAGAAGGTGAATCTGAGAATCCTAATGCTGTATCCACTGCGTCGATTAGAGAAAACATCTGACGATGGTTTGCTTCAAGAGAACTGTCTGACCAATCCATTCCTGCCTCCGGATTTGCCCCAAACAGAATGAATAGCCTGACAGTGTCGGCTCCGAATCTAGAAATCATCTCCTCTGGACTGACCGTGTTTCCTAGTGACTTGCTCATCTTTGCTGAGCGGCTGGAGAGGAGCTCTCCACAGGAAGGGCAGTCCAAATCAAAATTGTCTACATGATACTCAGAGTTACAATCGGCGCAGTATGGTGCTGGTGCGTTGAGCATTCCCTGACATACTAGTCTGCCAAAGGGCTCTCCAACCTCATTCATCCCAGCATCTCTGGTGAATTTTGTAAAGAATCGAGCATAGAGAAGGTGCATTACTGCATGCTCGATCCCCCCTATGTAGAGATCTACACCACCCCCCATCCAGTAGTCGACTGCTGCACGGTCGAATGGAGAAGTCTCGTTGTTTGCATCACAAAATCTCATGAAATACCAAGAAGAGTCGTAGAATGTATCCATTGTGTCTGTCTCCCTCTTTGCATCTCCTCCACAGGAGGGGCATTTGGCCTGAACAAAGGAACTGTGTGATTCTAATGGGTTCCCACTCTGTTCCTCAGTAAAGACAACGTCTAGTGGGAGTTCCACTGGGAGGTTTTCTCTGGGAACCGGGACGACTCCGCAGGAAACGCAGTGAATCATGGGAATTGGGGTACCCCAGAACCTCTGTCTGCTCAGAAGCCAGTCCTTCAGTCGATACTCCACAGTCCCATAGCCGGATTTATTCTTCTCAAGAGCAGCAATGACTGCATTCTTTGCATCGTCTCCGGAAAGTCCGTCGAACCCGTCCATCGATGAATTGATCATTGGCCCATACCCTTCGAACGCCCTAATCGGTGGTGAAGGAGGGTCTGAATCCTCTTTTTCTTGGAGGACTTTCCTAATCTCTAGATTGTAGGCTTTGGCAAAATCGAAGTCTCTCTGATCATGTCCCGGGACTGCCATTACCGCTCCGGTCCCGTACGAAGCAACCACGAAGTTTCCAGCATAAATTGGGATCTTCTCACCGTTCATTGGGTTGATTGCATACCTTCCAAGGAAAACCCCCTTCTTTTCCTTCAACATGTTGATTCTCTCGAATTCTGACATTCTGGCGCATTCGTCCCTTAGGTTTCTCCATCCTTGTTCCCATTCGGTTCCCATGCACAACTCCTCACAAAGTGGGTGCTCAGGAGATAGTGTGACAAAGGTGGCTCCGAAAATTGTGTCAGGCCTGGTGGTAAACGCCCCGATTAATGACTCAGAGTCGGCAACTGGGAAGTCAATGTGTGCTCCATGTGAACGACCAATCCAGTTTCTCTGCATTGTCTTGACATTCTCAGGGAAGGAGATGCTGTCTAGTTCATCGAGAAGCTCATCGGAGTACTCCGTCATTCTTACGAACCATTGGGCCATGTCCCTCTGAACTACTTCCAAGCCACACCTCCAGCATCTGTTGTTCTTGACCTGCTCATTTGCCAAGACCGTGTCACAGTCAACGCACCAATTTACAGGAGCCATTCGTCTTTCGACCAGTCCCTTCTCATTTAGAGTGAGGAACATCTCCTGATTCCAGCGATAGTAATCGACATCGGACGTAGCTAGGAATCGCCGCCAATCGTATGAGTACCCCATCCTTTCCTGGTCGGAACGTATGCTTGAGATGTTGTTGTGGGTGACCTCATTTGGATGGCCGCCCTCCTTCTTGGCAGCATTCTCAGCGGGCATTCCAAATGAGTCGTATCCCATTGGGTAGAGTACATTCTTCCCCATTAGCCTGTGAAAGCGAGCCATTGCGTCTCCGATAGAGTAGTTTCTGACGTGTCCCATGTGCATGTGACCAGATGGATATGGGAACATCTCGAGGCAGTAGAACTTGGGCTTTGACTCGTCTATTTCAGCCTCGAAGACACGTGCATCGGACCATTCCTTCTGCCAACGCGATTCAATCTCTTGTGGGTCGTATGCCATTTACTCAAACACACCGCTGAGTATGGGTTGTATATGCATTACGACTTTGTCTGATGCCTGTCTCGGAGAAGATATGCTGTCAGACGGGGAGTTCCATTCGGCAATTTGGGATGATGGAGTGGAGGTTTGGGTCACTCAGATGGGGTCACTCATGAATATGAATACCGCCTTTGTTGACAGAGCAAATGGTGTTGTTGCAATCATAGATCCATACGATGCGAGAAAATGGATTTCAAAACTGGAGCAAGAAGGTTTGGAACCAACTCACCTACTCTACACGCACACTCATAGAGATCACGCAGCCGGTTACCCGGGGATGATCAAGAGATACCCCAATCTGGAAGTCTGGGGCCATGAGGATGCCAGAGTTCCGAACTTACTTGGTCACATAGTTTTCAGGAATGTAGACTTCACGGATACTTGGAGAAGTTCTCCTGGGGAGAGTGTTGATTGGTCAGCAGGATCAATTTTGCTTACTGTGACACATTCCCCAGGGCATGCTCCTGGTCATGTTACATTCCATGGTCATGGGGTCTACCATGCTGGTGATTTGCTATTCGTAAGAAGCGCAGGCAGGGTTGATCTTCCAGGAGGAGATCCCCAAGCCCAACAGAGGAGCCTCATACGGGCTAAAGAAATCCTCCAAGGACTGCCTCCGGACTGGAGGCTCATTCCCGGGCACAGGTATGATGACTTCAAGGGCGAGGTCCCGGACTGGATTTGTCTGGGTGATGCGTTGAAGCACAACTACTTCCTTTCTAATATCACAATGATTGACTAGGCTATCTTCTCAGAAGTCTCCTAACCAGACTGCTTTCTTCGTCGAGGGAGGATGATTCTTCCTCCCTGACCTTCTTCAATGCATTAATTGGGACCCAATCATCTGGCACCAACCTCCATGGCGTCACTCTTGCCATTATTCCAAGGAGGACTTGGCTTCCTGGGATCATGAAAACTCTGAGAGGCGGGACGACCAAGCTCAGTGCAGCTAAGTCTTCTCTGGCCTGTATTCTCTCCGTCCGGCTAACTCTTCGTCCGATTAGGATGCTGGAGAGTGTGGCCGAAGTGCGCTTAAAGTGCTCAGAACCGATTTTCGATGTATCCCAAGCCTTCTCAATGGATTCACCCCACTTGCTAGGCTCCTTTGCTACTTCCTTGATTTCATTCTGTGATTTATCGGGGAGGCGTCGATATGCAGCAGCAGTTCCAGTTGCCATCCATGGCAGCCACCTAACCATGAATCCTGCGAATTTCCTCAACCTGCCCATAGAATCACTCGGTCTTGTCTATCCTTTTGGATGAGACTCCTCTCGTCTTCATTTCTTTCTCTACGGTTCCCGATGGCAAGTCTCCGTCCTGCTCCAATGCGGAGAGTGCAGCTATCACAATGCTATCTGTGTCGATTTCGAAGAAGGTGCGCAGGGCTTCCCTAGAATCTGAGCGCCCGAATCCATCAGTACCTAGGACGACGTACCGTCCTCCAACCCATCTTTGAATCATCTCGGGGACGGAGGAGATGAAATCTGAAGTTGCGATTGTTGGAGTAGCATCTCCAAAACATTCGGAGACGTATGGTTTCGATTCTTTACCAGGATCGAGGCGCTTCTTCCTCTCGTGTTCCATGCCAATTCGTCGAAGTTCCCCATAGGAAGTCACCGACCAAATTTCCGATCCGATTCCATGATCGCGCAATAGTTCCGTGGCAGCCTCTCTTACAAGATTCAGAATTGGTCCGGAACCTAGTAATCTGACCTTGGGGCCATTCCCCTCCATCTCTTCAACAATATAGGCGCCTCTGATTATCCCCTCATCGGAGTCTGCCGGTTTTGGCATCTGCTGTTGATTCTCGTTGTACAGCATGATGTAATGGAACACATCCAGATTCTCGCCCCACATCTCATCGATTCCATGTCTTATTATTGTCGCGAGTTCGTATGCATAAGCAGGATCCCATGCTCGACAGTGGGGAACTGCAGAGGCCATCAGGAGGCTGTGTCCGTCTTGATGCTGCAATCCTTCGCCATTCAGTGTAGTCCGGCCTGCAGTTGCACCCATGAGGAACCCCCGAGCCCTAGCATCGGCAGCACTCCAAATCTGGTCTCCCACTCTTTGGAAACCAAACATTGAGTAGAAGGTGTAGAAAGGAATTGTTGGTGAGTTCGCGTTCGAGTAAGACGTAGCACTAGAAATCCATGAGGCTATTGCTGCAGCCTCCGATATCCCTTCCTGAAGTACCTGTCCAGATTCAGATTCCTTGTAATTCAGTAGCATCTTGTGGTCGACTGGGGTGTACTTCTGCCCCTTTGGTGCAAAGATTGCGAACTCACTGAAAAGAGGGTCCATGCCGAATGTCCTCCCTTCATCGGGGATGATCGGGACTACCTTGTCACCTATCTCTGACTTCAAGAGGTTTCTCAATAGTCGAACAAAGGCCATGGTGGTGGAAACCTCTTGTCCCTCTGGGGTTCCCCCATCGAATGCTGCGTAGGTTTCCTCACCTGGGAGATCAGAGGTGATGTTAGCTGGTCTTCTCGAGGGCAGGTGCCCTCCGAGGTGTTTTCTTCGTTCGAACAAATATTCGATTTCATCTGACTCTTCTTCTAGAATGACGAATGGATCATCCTCTAGTCTGGAGTCGTCTAAGTTTAGTCCGAGTGCGTCACGGTAAGCAACTAGGTCCTCGAGACTCATCTTCTTCTTCTGGTGTGTGGAGTTTCTTCCCTCGAATGAGTCGATTCCCCATCCCTTAACGGTATGTGCAAGTATTACAGCTGGCCCATTGGCGGCCAGAGCTGCTTCATAAGCAGAATATACCTTTATTGGATCGTGACCCCCTCTGGTCAGTTGCTCGATTTCTGTGTCGGAGATAGAGGTCCCCCATGCTTGAAGTGATTCGCTCCCGGAGAACAACTCATCTCGGAATTCACTAGCAGAAAGAATGCTGAGTCGTTGCCAGTCTCCATCTGTGATTGCCTCTATTCTTTTCAACAGCTCACCGTTTGAATCTAGTTGGAACAATCTGTCCCACCCAGAGCCCCAGATGACTTTGATTACCGTCCATCCTGCGCCTCGATATAGCCCTTCCAACTCTTGAATAATGTTGGAGTTTCCTCGAACGGGGCCGTCTAGTCTCTGGAGGTTGCAATTGACCACGACAACCAAATTATCCAACTGTTCTCTACCAGCTACTGCTATGGATGCGATTGCCTCGGGTTCGTCCATCTCTCCATCGCCTAGAAAAGCGAAAACACGACTCTCCGATGTATCGGCGAGTTTTCTCTGATTGAGGTACTTCCAGAATCTGGCCTGCATTACGGCACCGAGCGGCCCAAGGCCCATGGAGACTGTTGGATATTCCCAGAATCCTGGCATCAGACGCGGGTGTGGGTATGAAGAAAGTCCGTCTTCGAAGGCTTCCTGCCTGAAGTTTGAGATTTGCTCCCTAGTAATCCGGCCCTCTAGGAATGCCCGGGAGTAGATTCCCGGACTAGCATGACCTTGGATGTAGAGTGCGTCTCCTATCCCATTGTGGTCCTTTCCTCTGAAGACGTGATTGAAACCGACCTCGTACAATGTGGAGCTCGAGGCATAAGTGGAAATGTGCCCACCGATTCCATCCATTCTTCTATTTGCATCTGAGACCATTGCTGCTGCATTCCAAAGAATATGGTTCTGGATCTTCTTCTCGGTTTCCAGATTTCCAGGATACGGTTTTTGCTGCTCGATAGAAATTGAGTTTAGATATGGCGTCCTTGAGGTGGAAATATCGATTCCAAGAGCCGTTGCCTCTGACAACAGTTCCTGGAGGAGTAGTCGGGCCCTGGAACTGCCAGAGGAAGAGGTCACGGTCCTCAATGACTCTAGCCACTCATCGGTCTCTTCTGGGTCCGTATCAGGTAGAGTCTGACGAGGTTTGGTTGGAGACATGTCTGCACTACTGCCCCGCAGGGCAGAATCACCAGCCGAGGCGTGTTTTTTGAATGGGTCGTCGTTCTAATCTGCTCAAAGAGGGGAAGGTCCAGGTCCGACCTCGATGAGATGACACTCGTGCATAGTCCTCACGCCGGCTACGGTGATAGCGGAATCACCCGACACGTATCTCTCACCCTTCCACTTCCTAACGGTTCTAATCACGGTCTTTGAACCCGGGGCGTTGTTGGGATCGACCTTTACCTCGACAATTATCTCTCCGACCTGTCCCAACCAACCCAAAACGGCATCAATGCTTCTTCTGGCATATCCATGTCGCTGCTCGGAACTGCGTACCCAATATCCCAAGTTCCACGTAGCCCTATCAGATCTAGTCACTCTATCGAAACCTATCACTCCAAGCACATAGCCGTCCCATGGACGTATCATTATCCAGTGATGGAGGAGTCCGGTGCGCCCCTTGCGCTCGGTATCTTCGATAAAATTCTCAATCTGAGGCCTAATTTCGTTGTCCGGATTTATCCATGGCATGGCCCTAATGACATCAGGCCAAGTTTCTTCAAATGCCTCGACGATTTCTGGAATGTGTGACTTGGATACTGGTCTAAGGACCAAAGCTTCGTCGACCCTGATAGACGAGGTTGCCCTCCTATGCATTATTTTCGGGGACGAGCTCCATCGCATCAGTCCTGCGTATCAGAACTTGGTTAAGAAGTCAGTTTCTCCTTTGCTCGAGCGACATCTGGGTCTTCTGGGTTAATTTCGTAGGCTGATTCAACCATCCTTTGTGCCTCGGAATTCCTTCCAATTGACATTAGTAGCTTGCCGACGGAATAGATCAAAGAAGTCCTATTCCCCAAGTGAGGGCCCACTTCATCAAGAAGGACGGTTGTCTGGGCTTTGTTCTGCTCTTTTGCAGACCTGAAGGCTGCCTGAAGCTGTTTGATTACTTCCGGAACGGGCCATTCGTCCTGTTGCTGCCAGGGCCAGAAAGAAGGGCCGTTCTGATTCAGGGAGGAAGCGGGTTCCTCTTCTTCCAGTGGGAGGACTGGTGCAGATGGCAGATGAACTGGTCTTTCGATGTCAGCCTCAGGCTCCTTTTCTTCGGGGATTGGGGTCGCAGTGAGTTTCGGGATGGGAATCGATGGGGCTGGTGGAATTGGGTTTGCATTGGTTAATGGTGAGTCTCCTCTTGCAAATGCTTCCTCGAATTCGTCTATCTTTCCGTCCCCATCAAAGTCATCCTCTCCAATGCCCTCAACTTCTCTGGCAGGAGAGCCAATTTCGTTGGCTTCAATAATCTCGTTGGGATTCATTGGTTGAGTGAAACTTGGAGTCTCAGCGTTTGGTTGGATTAGCTCAATTGTTCTGTGATCCAATATATCTTCCACTTCCTCTTCGGCCGGGCTTCTGGGTACTTCGAATTTCTGAACGAATTGAGGAATATCGTCTGCCGTAAGCTCGTAATCCTCTTCGATTTCTTCGATTGGAGGGGTGAATGAGTCAAAATCTGGCTTTCTGTCCAATTGGACTTCATCGCCTTCTCCGTATTGCGAGACTTCTACGGTTAAGTCGTCAAATGCAAATGAAGGAGCAATAGTTTCACTCTCCGTTTCATCCTCTTCAATCTCGCTCATCAGTTGATCCAATAGGTCTGTGGACTCTTCATCACCAAGTCCTGAATTCTGCTGAAAGGAGGGTCGATCTATCTGGTAATAGCATCTTGTGCAAACCTTGGTTCCCTCTTGGTTCGAGTGCTGACAGGAAGGGCATACGATGCCCTTGGGGTTAGAATTACTCCATGACTTAAATCTGTCAAATACCAATCCCGTCCCCCCAGCATTCCCTTTCGGCAGTGGTGAACGTTTAATTCTCACTGGGAATGGTTTGTTTTGTTGTACTAGGACTCGTCAAGTAACCGTGATAGGGGGCAGGGTTAGACGGGCATACGTGGGCGACTCTGAGAAAACGGTTCCAAGTCGGTTCAAAAGGAGCCAGGACCATCACGAATCTTATCTGCGTCTGATTCGATGGGAATTAGACGATGAGCTGGCGATGACTGAGGAGAGGCTCAAAAATTGGTCAGAAAAGAAATTAGAAGCGAATGGAATTGCCCTGTTCGGACTGAATGCCAAGACCGATGGTTGGTTATTCGGTCAGCAGATCATTAGGCTTCGACAGGGAGCCGGGAAAGACCTTGGTTCCCATCGTTTCAGACAGGGTGACATAGTGATGCTTAGCAGAGGGAGTCCGTTGACCGAGAGGCCAATTGAGGCCATAGTGAGCAATAGGAACCGGAGCTCGATTCGGGTCGTACTTCCTGAGGCACCGCAGGGCCTGCGAAAGGGGACATGGAGGATTGATAGAGGAGCCAACCGGGTTGCATTCGACAGGATGAGGGATGCGCTCAATTCAATCTTCGAAGAAGATGGAAGTGCTCCCCTGAGAGAATTGCTCCTAGGGCTAGTTCACGACCCAGTGGGAACTGCTTCTCTAATTCCTGAGCTAGGAGGGGTGAAGGAAAAAAGGGCCACACTGCCAAGTGACATGAATAAGGCTCAGAGAGAGGCTGCAAAGAGTGCGATAAGTAGTAGGCTGACGTTGATCCAAGGTCCCCCAGGAACAGGGAAGACTCACACTGCAGTTAGGATTCTCGAGAACTGGGCGATACTAGACACTGGGACAGTTCTCGCAGTAGCAGACTCAAATGTGGCTGTTGACAACTTACTGGAGGGTTTGCTGGAGAGAGGCGTCAGGGCAGTGAGACTGGGGCAGCCAGTCAAGGTTAGAGAGAATCTGAGAACCGCTACAATGGATGCCATGATGGAAAGTCATGAGTTGAATAGAGATCTGGTGGAAGAGATTGAAAGGAACGAGAAATTGTCTAGAAGGATTAAGGGCATGAGGGGTGGGAAGGAAAAGGGCCTAGCCCACAGGGACCTGAGCAGGGGATGGAAGGAAGTGAAGAGGCTCGAAAGGCAAATTCGAGATGAAATTCTAGATAGGGCTCAGGTTCTTTGTTGCACGTGCATTGGTTCTGGACATGATTTACTCGATGGAAGAAGGTTTTCCCGTGTGCTAATTGATGAGGCAACTCAGGCAACGGAGCCTGCTGCATTGGTGCCCATTGTGAAGGGAGCCAGGCAGATCGTAATGGTTGGTGATCACAGACAACTGCCTCCGACTGTGATTTCTCGGCGGGCGGGGAATGGGGGTTTGAATCGATCTCTCTTCGAACGACTGGTAGAGATGGGAATCAAGCCTCTACTGCTTAACACCCAGTATCGGATGCACCCCTCAATTTCTGAGTTTCCGAATTCGCAGTTCTACGGGGGAATGCTTGAGGATGGTGTAGATGAGTCTGAAAGAGAGGCTCCCCCTGGGATGCTTTGGCCCGATTGGGACTCACCGTTAGCATTCCTTCCAGTCGATGGTGATGAGTTGCTTTCACCGGATGGGGCCTCGAAGGAGAATGCCGCAGAAGCATCATGGGTGGTAAAAATCCTGATGGGCTTTGTGGACGATGGTGGACTTGATCTCACAGACATTGGGATAGTAACGCCATACGCTGGACAGGTTAGGGCGATTAGGGACATTCTGCCAGAGTCTATGCAGGGGGTTGAGGTTAGGACTGTTGATGGGTACCAGGGTAGAGAGAAGGATGTGATAATCTTCTCTTGTGTTAGGTCAAACTCAGATGGAAATGTCGGTTTTCTCTCTGATCGAAGAAGGCTAAACGTGGCACTTACCAGATCTAAGCGTGGTCTAGTGGTAGTTGGAAACCCGGATACCTTGAGGCATGATGAAAATTGGAGAGCTTGGATTGAGCACATGAGGAGTCGTAAACTTGAGGCATGGCATCTCCTGGGTACAGCATGAGGTGCATGAATGAGCGATCATGACTCTCCCATCTCAATTCATGGAGGAGGGACGCTGGCGAAAGCGATAGTCTCCCAGGAGAATGATCATTGGTCGGTTCCAGATGGAGCAATCCTAGCCTCATGGGCAAGGAGGTTAGTGGCCTTCGTGATTGATGTCACAATCGTATACTCGGTACTGAATCTGTCAACAGGAGGGATGGTGGCAAATGCCTTGAATGTGAGTATATGGGTATCTTCTGACTTTCACTACTCGGTTGCATTCGCTGCTATATTGCTTGCAAGTCACTGGCTATACTGGAGAGTGACTGGTTTGATTTTCTCAAGATCCATTGGCCAGAAGTTACTTGGGATCGCGATAGTGAAGGATAATGGGGATGCGGTGACCAGTGAGATGTGGGACACTAGAGCGGCGGGGAAGCTCCTGTACCTAATACCCGTTTTGAACATCTACTTCGGCATCTATGAGTTGGCTAGGATTTCACAGAGACACACCCACCAGTCAAATCTTGACCTTCGTGTAGGGACGATTGTTGCGCATTCTGCTTCCCTACCTCCAGGAAGTAGGAGGCATGTCGGATAGGTGGAAGTATGGATGATGTCGTTGAGTGGGTACGTTCTGGGAAGTGCATTGTCTATCCTACCTCCACACTTCCTGCCCTGGGTTGCATCCCGGAGCCAAGTGCTCTAGATGCGTTATTTGAGATAAAGGGCAGACCTCGGAGTGCGCCTGTAAGTCTGGGGGTAGCCAATCTTAGCCAAGCTAGTGAAATTGTCGAGGTCCC
>Ga0207992_1000357_pt1 | contig 24361 bp, 7 predicted proteins | sample ETN02SmetaG_FD_185788 | JGI IMG/M metagenome (GOLD analysis project Ga0207992, IMG submission 185788) | Marine microbial and viral communities from oxygen minimum zone, Eastern Pacific Ocean - ETNP2014F10-02SV255 (SPAdes) (version 2) | ecosystem: Environmental > Aquatic > Marine > Oceanic ...
TCATTTCACTGGAAATTTAATATAAATATCACTATAAATACAAAAATTGATATTATAGGTATTGTTAAATCCAAAGTATAATTTTTATTCAATAGTGTAAGATAATTGATCTAGCAGGGTTTTTATAAGGTTTATATGAACTTCGTATTTTCCTTACGCGTTTAAGGGTTAAGGAGTCCTTGATTATTAGCGACAAATGCTATAAAAAAATATCCACAGATACCTATAACTAGAAAAATAATATTTTTTTGTCTTTTAATTATTCCCACTCAATTGTGCCAGGCGGCTTAGAAGTAATATCATAAGTAACTCGATTTACGCCTTTGACTGAATTAACAATATTATTTGATACTTTTGATAAGACTTCTGGGGGCATTCTATACCAATCAGCTGTCATGCCATCCGTACTTGTAACTGCTCTCAAACCCAATAAATTTTCATAGGTTCTTTGGTCTCCCATCACACCAACTGTTTGAACTGGGATAAGAACTGCAAATGCCTGCCAAATTTCATCATATAAACCTTCTGATTCTAACATATCTATATATATTTTATCGGCCTTCTGCAAAATAGCTACTCTTTCAGATGTTATTTCCCCAATAATCCTAACTCCAAGACCTGGTCCGGGGAATGGGTGTCGATTAATTAATTTATCAGGTAATCCTAATTCCTTCCCTACCTTTCTAACTTCATCCTTAAATAGCTCTCGCAAAGGCTCAATTAACTTAAATTTCATATTCTCCGGTAATCCACCAACGTTATGATGGCTCTTTATAACATGAGAAGCTTTTCCATGACCTATGCCACTTTCAATTACATCAGGATATAAAGTACCCTGTGCTAAATACTCCATATTATCAAACCTTGACGCTATAGATTCAAAAGAATAAATAAACTGATTTCCTATAATTTTACGTTTTTCTTCTGGATCAGTAATACCAGAAAGTTTATCAAGAAAAATATCTGATTCATCTTCAAGATGAATATTTACGCCTAAGCCATCTTTTAAAGCCTTAATGCAATCTAACGCTTCATTTTTTCGCATTAATCCATGATCAATAAGCACTGCCGTTGCTTTATCTCCAATCGCCTTATTCATTATAGCTGCAACAACTGAGGAGTCAACTCCTCCGCTAACTCCAATAAGAACGTTGCTTTCACCGACTGCTTCACGAATTAAATCTACCTGCTGATCAATAAAATTATCTGGGGTCCAATTGGCGTTGCAGGAAGCAATCTTGAACAAAAAGTTTTCTAACATTTCTTTTCCATGTTCTGTATGGGAAACTTCTGGGTGAAACTGCGTAGCTAAGCGACTCAAATCACTACTGGCCATGGCAGCTACAACTCCATTCGAGGATTCTGCAATAACAGACCATGAATCAGGTACTTTAATTACTTGATCCATATGGGACATCCAGACTTGCGAACCATTTAAATCTGATTGTAAAAACTCCGTGTTTTCCGTAATAGAAATTTTCGCAAAACCATACTCTCCTTGACCCGTAGACTTAACAGAACCACCACTATGATGTGCTAGAATATGCAGTCCATAACATATACCAAGTATTGGTATATCTACTTTTAAAATTTCATTATCATATTCAGGGGCATTTTGCTCATATACACTAGATGGCCCTCCAGATAATATGATTGCCTTTGGCTTATACACCATAATATCCTCTAATGTTGAATCATGCGATAAAATACGAGAGAAAACATTTAGCTCTCGAATTTTCCTGGCGATAAGCTGTGTATATTGTGATCCAAAATCGAGGATAATGACTCCTCCATTTTTATAATCACTCATTTTATAATTTCCAACTTTTTAATTCGTCTATGAATTTATGATCAGTTAGTTTATACTGTATTGGTGTTACGCTTACCCAATTATTAGCAATTGCATATCCATCCTGTTCATTAGATGTATCATTATTTACTATTTTACCACTCATCCAATAATATATTCTTCCTCTAGGATCTTCTCTTTTCTCAAGGTCATCAAGAAAATATTCATCACCCTGACTAGTAACTTTATATCCCTGACATTCAGAAATTTCACATTTTGGAATATTAACATTTAATAATGTTCCTTTTGGTAAGCCATGACCTAAAACACTTTTTGTTATTTTTATCGCAACTTCTTTTGATAATTCATAGTTATCTGCATTGAAAGTATTCAAACTAAATGCAATACTTGGCACACCTAGCATTGTGCCTTCAGCAGCTGCAGATACCGTTCCTGAATATAATATATTAGTTCCCATATTAGATCCAGCATTAATGCCAGACACTATAATATCAGGTTTCTTATCTAAAAAAGCACCAATTGCTATCTTGACACAATCAGCAGGCGTCCCATTTACAGCATACCCTTTAAAATTTCCATCTCGGGAACAAGACTCTATTCTAATTGGGTCTGAAATAGTAACAGCATGACCTACTGCACTTTTTTCCGTATGAGGAGCCAAAATAGTAACTTCACCGATTTCACTCATTGCCTCCCACAGAGCATAAATCCCTCTGGAATAAATTCCATCATCATTTGTCAATAATATTCTTGGTCTTTTATTATTCATGCAGTATGGATATAATATTATATAAAGTTGATTTCATTTTTTCCCTAGTAACTATATGATCAACAAATCCTTTTTCTTTTAAAAACTCTGTTCGTTGAAATCCTTCAGGTAAATCTTGTCCTATAGTTTGTTTTATAACCCGAGGACCAGCAAAACCAATAAGAGCTCCTGGTTCTGCCAAAATCAGATCTCCAAGCATACCATAACTTGCAGTAACACCACCTGTTGTTGGGTCAGTCAGAATAGGAAGATACAATCCGCCTCCTTCTGAAAACTGAGCTAGCTTTGCGCTTGTTTTTGCTAATTGCATTAAAGATATTGCCCCTTCTTGCATACGTGCGCCTCCAGAAGCGCAGACTAATAGCATGGGTAATTTATTTTCATGAGCATAATCAATCATTCTTGATACCTTTTCCCCAACGACCGAACCCATACTCCCACCAATAAATGCAAAATTCATAATACCAAGAATCACATTTTTACCATTTATCGTTCCAGTATATGTATTTATGGCATCATTTTGCCCTGTCTTTTTTGTTGCTGTATCTAGTTGATTTTTGTATTTCTTCTCTGCTTTAAAATTTAAAAAATCCTTAGAATGTATATTTGCAAACATTTCTTTAGAAGAACCTTTATCAAGCAATAAATCATGATAAGTATTTGGATCTATACGAAAATGATGTGAACAATGTCTACATACTGATAGCGATTTATCTAATTCTGGCTTATAAAGAAACTCACTACAGGTAGGACATTTTACCCATAAACCATCCGGCACTCCTTTTTTCTCTACAGGAGCAATCTTTTGTTTTTCACGTTTAAACCATGCCATGAGCTAAAAGCTTCCTTTTCATAACTATTGCATCTTCACCATCACTATAATAATTCTCTCTTACACCAAGCTCTGAGAAACCAAACTTCAGATAAAGATTAATGGCTGAGAAGTTACTTTTTCTTACTTCCAAAATAATACTAATATCTTCATCAAGTTGATCCAAAAAATATGAAAAAAATTCTACCCCAAACCCTTTATGTTGATAAGGAGTATCTATCGCAAAATTGAGAATTTGGACTTCTTTATCTATTTTATGAGTAAATATATACCCAATTATATTATCCTCTAATAACATAACATAATTTGACGCAATATGCTGAGATTCTAATTCCCACTTTATTTGATTATTAGACCAGGGAAACCGAAAAACTCTTTTTTCAATTAAAGTGATTTTTGAAAGATCATTTTCTGTTGCGATTCGTATCAGAACTTTTTAACTCCAATATTAAATGGTGATATATAATTGGGTACTAAACTATATGGTTTATCGATAACCCATTCATCAAAATTTTCATTTGCTAATTGAGCAATAATGGATGATGAGGTATATCCTGATTGAATATTTTCCTTTTCGCCAATCAAATCATTACATCCGATTTGAACTATAAAATCTAATTCTTTAAATGATGGAACAATTTCTTCCCATTGATAGGCAGCAATTTCATTATCTGGATTCAGAGAGTTTTTATTAATTTTAAATCGTTGAGCATATACAATATCACGGTGCGAATAAAGTATTGCTTGTGCTGTCCCATTAAAAATTTCTCCAGATTTCATTATTGCTGTTAAAGTAGGAACAGGTATAATCGGAAGACCACATCCAAAAGCCAAGCCTTTACTATAACTTAATCCTATTCGTAATCCTGTAAAAGAACCTGGGCCAATTGAAACAGCTATTCCATCAATATTGTTTAAAGTTAATTCGGTCTCAGAACATAGCTTTTCATAAAACAATGGAAGTGATTTTGCATGTTTTCTTGGAATATTATCTTCAATTGTATGAATAATCTCTCCATCAATTAAATACGTTACACCACAAACATCGGTTGCAGTATCTATTGCAATTATTTTCATTCACTTAAAGCTTTTATAGATAATTCTCTTTCATTCTCTATTTTTGAAATTCTTAGAAAATCAATTTGTACAGTTTCTGGAGGCAATATATCGATGATTTTATCTGCCCATTCAATTAAAATGATAGCACCTGGTGTTCTTATAATATCTTCACCACAAATATTTAAAAATTCTTCAATACTATCAAGACGATATGTATCTACATGAATTAGCTTGCATTTTCCTCCATCATACTCACTAACTAATTTGAAAGTTGGCGAAACAATTGTTTCAAAGATATCAAGTCCTTCAGCAAAACCTTGCGCAAAAGTGGTTTTACCCGACCCAAGGTCTCCAATTAACGCAACAATAGTTCCAACAGGTATCTCCTTCGCGAGATTTTTTGCAAAATCTTTAGTTTCAATAGAAGAAGACGTAATAATTTTTTTCGATACCACTAATTCCCCTTCATCGTGACAACAGGTACCATTATTTCTTCCATAGATATACCTCCATGTTGAAAGCTTTCTTTTAATTTACCCTCAAACCGATGCTGTTGATTTGGGTAAAGAAAAAAAACATCATCTTTTGCTATTAAATAATTAGTTTGATGTACTAATTCTGGTAGCCTATAATCTGATGGTTTACGAATGATTAATGCATTCTTCTCTTTAGAATTCAAGTTTCGTCCATATTTATATCGAACGCCACTAGAAGTTTCACGATCAGCGCCAACAAGGACTCCCCGTTGAACACGAACAGTGCCATGATCACTTGTAATAATTACCGTAAAATCATTCTCTCTTAAGTCACGCATCATCCGATATAGCCAAGAATTTTCAAACCATGTTCGTATAGCCGTACGATATCCAGCTTCATCAGGAACAATTTCTTTTAACACATCAGACTCGGCCCTTTTATGCGCAAGCATATCAACAAAATTCACTACAATTGATAATAAGCTTGTCTGCTTATAATCTGATATATTGCGTAATAGACGATCTCCCTGATCTGCAACATTAATTTTTTTATAAATTATTTTTTTATCACCTAAACCAATCCTTTTTAACTGATCTTCAAGAAAGACTGATTCATACTTATTTAAACTAGAAGCATCGCTTTTCATTAATTCTAACTGCTGCGGATATTTATTACACAATTCATCGGGAAAAAGACCTGAAAAAATAGCATTCCTACTAAAAGGGGTTGCCGATGGCAATAGAGACATTTGATAATCAATATCTATATTAAAATATTGACCTAGCTCAGGTAAAATGGATAAAAACTGATCATGCCTCAACGCATCGATAACAATAAGACATACTTTAGAATCTTTCTCTAAATTTGGTTTTACAAATTTTGGAACAACATCAACAGAAAGATTTGGACGTTCAGAATTATAAATCCATTCAGAATAATTACTCTGAAAAAACTTTACAAATTCACGATTACAGGTATGGATTTGTTCCATAAGAATATTCTCTAAACCTATGTCTTTATGTTCATCAAAATCCATTTGCCACTTACTTAAACGTTTATAAATATTCCACCATTCATCTGCATTTAAGTCTCTACGAATAATCTCTTCTATCTCTTGAAATTCTTTTAAGTAACCACTTGTTATTTTTTCTTCACGTATTTTAAAATTTTCTAGGACTTGTTTACACGCCATAAAAATTTGAGAAGGACTAACTGGTTTGATAAGAAATTGTGATATTTTTTGTGAAATAGCTTCGTCCATTAACCATTCTTCTTCACTTTTAGTAATCATAATTACTGGCAAATTTGGACGTAATTCACTGAATTGCTGAATAGTCTGGATACCATCTTGTCCAGGCATAAATTGATCCATAAGAACTAATTGAAAATTATTTTCTTTAATCAATATGACGGCATCAGCTCCATTTGAAGCTGTAGAAATATTAAACCCTTTATCTTCTAAAAAAAGAATATGGGGTTTTAGATGATCTATTTCATCATCTACCCAAAGAATTTTTCCGCGCGAATTATCCATATTTTATATTAGAAATTAATGAAGTGTGTAAAAAGTAAGAATAAATGATTATAAATTTACTTCAATAGAATCAATTTTCTTGTACTAGTAAAATTATTTGTTTCCATTAGAAGGAAGTATATACCAGCGCTTACATCTTGATTAAATTTATCTTTTCCATGCCAACGTATTGTTCTATATCCAGCAGCTTCAAATTTATTTGTCAGCAATTTAACTTCTTGTCCTAGAAGATTATATATGGATATTCGAACATTACTATCTTCCGGTAAATCATAACGTATTGTTGTAGTTGGGTTGAATGGATTTGGATAATTCTGGTGTAATGCATATTCTTCAGGTAATGGAGCAATAGTATTAAATTGATAAGATTGAGTAAAAATCTGCGTAACCTGACCTTGACGATTTCGCATATCAATAATCCATTCAATTTCTGTATCAGCATCTATTAATTTTTTAAATGTAAACCTTAATTGCTTATTAATAGGCTGAACCCGTTGTTCTTTATCTAAATCCGCAACTTGAAACACAATTCTATGGTTAATCGAATCGTGATAGAATAATGAAGCCCAACTTTGATCTAACCTTGAAGAATGATTAGTAAATTGAATTATTTCTGGATCATATGAAAATGCTATTCCAATTGATCCAATAGATTGAATTGAGTCTAAATTCAAATTCAGAAAGACATAATCATTTTCTTGCCCTATCTTTTTATCTGGATAGCCTACTGACAAACTCGCATTGTATTTATCATACATCATATTTCTAGTAAGTTGACTGCCATTATTCTCAAATCCATTTGACCAATTCCACATTTGAACAAAAACCATTAAATCTTCAAAATTCATTAAAGTATCTGGATGCAATTGCATATAAGGAGGCTCACCTATTGCAGGACCAACTTCATGAGAAAACATTGTTGTATCTGACCACCAGTATTGTTGAAATGAAACTAAATCTTCAAAATTAACAAGCCCTGAACGATCATAATCCCCTAATATATTAATAGAAAAAGAAAGAGAATCGTGATCATAAGTGCCATCGGGATCACCATTATTATTTCCATCAAATGGATTATCCCATATATCACGTAATTGTTGATTAATAGAAACTTGTATTTGCTCATCTGCATAATAACTTTCTTCTGGATAAATGGTTAAATGAGCCACTTCACCGTCCTGGATAAATTGAGCAGTATAATCAAGAACACCTCTTTGATTACTTTGTAATATTATTCCATTAGAATATGAATTAAGATTCATCTGGCCAGTAAAAGTTAGTACAATCTGGTCATACCAATAAATGTACTCACCTGTATCAGGAGAAATTTCTGTTAACAATGGCAACACCTGATTATCAAAATGAATACTAATTAACTCAGAAGAAGATGATTGCCACTCATCTGAAATAGATAATTGGAGTAATAAATTAGTATCAAGATTAAATAAGTCTTCATCAGAATTCCATATAAGTGTATCAGAATATTCTAAACTACCTATATTATATAGACTATCTTGTAAAGTTGCCTGATTCCAAGAATTTCCATTATTAACTGAATATCGAAGAATAATAGCATAATGATCATTCGTTGAATCAGTTATTGAATAGGTAAGCCTTATATCTCCATAATATTCATCTTGAGTTAAGCTCATCACGCCTGCCACAGAACCAATATAATTATCAATAGCAAATACATCTGAAATATAGATTGAAGATGTATCTTCTGGCGTCTGAAGAGTGTCAGATTGTAAATCATATGCTAGAACTTTTAACTGTACATTTGGATGAAAACTTTCATCAAGATCCGCCATTGAATACCAGATTATAGACATGGTATCTAAACCAATATCGCCACTTTGCTCTACAATAGTGGCATCATTCCACTGAATGCCATCAGTTGTATAACTAATTTGATAATCTAATTCATCATCATCAAAATCATACAGATATAATGAAAGGTTAATGTTGTTGTGGTATTCACCTTGTAAAGGCATAAATGTAATCTCCGGAGGATAGTTGATGTCTATAACTTCAAGATTTACAAACATCGTATCTGTAAGCTCACCATCCGATACTATAATAGTAAAAAATGTGTCATCACTTCCCCTTGAGACCATTCCATAGATACTATCACCGACTAGAGTCATCCATGGAGGACCATCATACAATTCCCATATCAAAGTAGAATCTTCTGGATCAATTGCTGATGGATAATACACAAAATATTCATCCACAAAAGCCGTATCAACTACATGTGAAGTAATCATTGGCAGATCATTTACTGGACTAACATATACGTTTATTTCTAATGAATCATCAAGGAGTCCATCAGAAGCATACAATGTAAATATTGTATCAAGATCACCTTCAATAGGTGTTCCAGAAACATCATCACCTTCCATTGATAACCAACTTGGTAAGTGATCAACTGCCCAGGATATAGGCAATCCTTCCGGATCGTATCCTGCAAAATTAAAAGAAACAAATTCATCTTCTATAGCCAATAATGAATCTGAAGATGTAATTACAGGTAAATCATTATATGGGATGACCTCTACAAATACTAGAACCGTATCCAAATACTCGCCATCAGAAACAATGATTTGAAAACTTGTATCTTGAGCGCCTTCATTTGGTGAACCAAATGTGCTATCTCCAGCTGTATTCATCCATGAAGGAAGATTGTTAAATGTCCAGAGCAATGTTGAATCTTCTGGGTCTTCTGCAGAAGCATGATATACATAATAATCTGATTCATCAACGATAATAGAGTCAGGAGATTTTATTTCAGGTGGATCATTAACCGTTGTGACATAAATCCCTACATCAAGTGTATCTGAAAAATAGGAATCATAATAAATTAACAGAAAACTTGTATCCAAATCCCCTTCTAAAGGTGTTCCAGAAATAGAATCATTACTCATTACAAGCCATTCTGGTTCATTTAATATTTCCCAACGATTAGTACTCATATCTGGATCATATCCTTCATACGCATAATTATATACTTGATCCTCAACTGCAAAAGATGTTGATGGTGATGTTATAACAGGAGGATCATCATCTAACATATAAATTGTTATAATAGTTATGGCAGAATCACGACGTTCTACATTATCAAAAGCATATACAATTGTATCTTTACCAAAATAATTTTCATCAGGTTGATAGACTATAGTAGAATCACTCATAATTTCAATGCTACCATGTGTAGCAGAATCTAGTATGGCAAGATTTACTAAGTGAAAGTTTACGATGCTATCATTTGTAACCGGATTAAATAAAAGATTAGAATCTTCATTCATAAAGAATTGATCATTCACTAACGTTAACCAAACATCAGGAATTGATCTAAGATTTTCATAGGCTCCTAAATCAGGTGCCGTACCCTGAGGAGCAGGCCTATTTATACCATTTATATCTACACTAAAGCTGCTGGAAATATCTCCTACTCCAATTGACATAGAATAATCAGACAATCGATAATCATAATTATTAGTATTATTAAATAGAGGATTTATATCAATATTTGAACTGTCCCACGATACCAATGATTCATTAGAACTACTTGTCTCATGAGAATAGCCAATACCATATAAACCACTTTCTATATTTGAGTATGAAATACTTAATGAATCATTTAAATCAGATATATACATTTGATCTGGAACATTATTATATAGAATTGAATTTATAGCTTCAACATTGGAACCATCTGATAGATTAATAGCTCCTCCATGAAATTCAGATTGATTCTCAACAATCGTACAGTTACCAATTGTTACATTTGAATTAGTTGAATATATCGCACCACCATATTGACCTGCATAGTTATTGTGTATTACGACATTATATAATCCTGGATTCGAATTACTGTATAAGGCAATACCACCACCTGTAGAATCTGCATTATTATTTGAGAGAACTAAGTTTGTCATTGTTGGATTAGAAGAACTCATAGCGATTCCAGCACCATTTTCTGCAGAATTATTATCAATAGTTAACTTATTTAATATCGCACTAGAGTTATTCTGCATATATATAGCACCACCATATGCTGTTGCTACATTATTAGAAAGTGTAATACTTGAGAGATTTGGATTACCTCCATTTAGATACAAACCTCCACCATTCGCAGTAGAATTATTATTTAAAATGATCAAACTTTCCAGAAAAAGATTTGAATTAATTGAATATACAGCGCCCCCATGTTGAGAATAGCCATTTTGTATGGTTAGCCCTACTAACTTTATTTGCGAATCATCTACGTTTGATATTGTTACAACAGAACCATTTGATTGACCATCAATTATTGTACTTGAAATTTGAGAAGTATCACCAGAAATATAATATTCAGAAGCAATAATTAGTGCTTTACCAAGTAAATCAATATTTTCATTATACGTACCACTAAACACAATCAATGTATCATCATCAAATGATTGATTAATTGCACTTTGTATTGAAATAAAATCTCCAGCACCATTTTGATTGATTTCATATTTTTGAGGTGAAGGAGTAGCAAAAACATCCAATGTTTTTTGACTTTCTAATCCAGAATAATCTATTGCAGATATACGATAATAGTATGTTGTACCATTTACAAGACTATCAATAACAACAGTTGTATCATTTGGATTAGAATTTCTTGCGATTATGTTGGAAGGAAACTGTTCCATTCCACCATAAACTAAATATTGATAAAGATCTTCTTCTTGATTCTTATTCCATGATAACGTTGTTTGTCTATTTCCGGCATCAGCTACAAGGTTTTCAGGCATTTCAGGTGGAACCATATCCACAGCTTCTGAGTCCCATGTGGCTCCATTAATTGTTGCATGGTTTCCATTTCCACTTATATCATAAACTGTTCTACCCGCACTTTCGCCAAACTTCCAATAACCTAATAATGAAGATGAAGATTGATACTGATCTGAGTTCTCATTCAAATTAATATTTAATGGATTACTATTAATGGCATGAATTTCATTGAGACTTAATGTATCATTCCAAATAATTACCTCATCGATTTTCCCATCATACCACTGTGGGTCTCCACTATTATGGCGTCCTATTCTAAAGTTGCTTCCATCCGGGGTTGCCTGAGTAAAGGTTTCACTACCTACTAATTCTCCATTCATATAAAGTAGAACAATACCCGTATCAAAAACAGCTACCGCGTGATACCATTTATCAGGACTATAAGTAAACGGGGAATCATAAAATCCATTGTGATATTGAACATCAACACTATTATCCTGATCTTGATAGCCCAAAATAATAGATTGTCCATATCTTCCCCCAATATCACTATCTACAATAGATTGCTCACCAGAATTAACATCAGGCTTAAATAGCACAGAAATAGTAAGAGGAAGTAAATTACTTGCAAGAGGGGTATCGATATAATCATCATCGCCATCAAAACTGAGACATTGCTCATTTACAGGGTCATGAGGCATTGCAAAAACAGTACTAGTTTTCTCACTTTCATTTCCTGCTAAATCAACAGCAGAAATACGATAATACCATATAGATCCATCTGTTATGTTATTATGACTAAATTTCTGTAATCTAATAAATCCATCTCCAATATAAGTACTAGGGTTAGTAACCGTATCTGCATAAACCTTGTAATAAGCCAGATCAGTTTCTGTATTTTCTACCCATGTTAAATCAACTCTTCCTAATCCAGGAGTGGCAATTAAATTAGCCGGAGCATTAGGAACTTCTCCATCTACATATATATCGCTGCTACCACTTATAGAAAATATTGATCCTGTTTCAGGTAAATTGAGCACCGATCTATTCCCAGCAAAGTCATTGATGGATCCTCCATTCAGAACCAAAGAGCTATCCGTTTGGTAACCTAAGTCAAGCGTGCTATGCCCACTTTCAATTATGTAACGAAAAACTAATGTTGTACTCCCAGTTCCACTTAGATAAGGAATAGACATATCATTTGAACCAGTTTCCAAAATTAATTGAGGTGATCCTGTAATATTCACTTGCTCGCTGAAGTCTATTGAAATATGAATCGTATCACCAAAAATATAAGTACCATTTGAATCCAGAGATGAAACAGAATTAACAAATGGCAAAATACCATCAATTATCAAATCTTTATTAGATGATAATGAGCCAGTGGAATCAGGTTCAGGAAGTAATAAAACCATATTATTTCCAGCAGCATCATTTATTGAACCTTGATTTAATTCTAAAGCATTTTGATCAACATAACCAAGATCATCCGAATAATGTCCCTCAGAAACAATATAGGAAAAATTGATGATACTAGTACCAGAACCACTAGTATAGTTACTTATAGCATCATTATCACCAGTTTCTAATGAAAGAGTTGGTACTCCAGACACAATTACTGGCTCTGAAAAGGTAATATTTGTTATTATGGTATCTCCTACAATATAAGTTGAGTTTCCAGATAAACTAGTTACAGACTCAACAACGGGAGCCCCTCCATCAACAACTAAAGATTTATTTGCGGAAAGTGAACCATCCGATCCAGGTGGAATTAAAGTCAATGAAGCATTGTTTCCAGATATATCTCGTATAGAACCACCATTTAATGATAATGCAGTCGTATTTGAATAATCAAGATTATTACTTTGATGACCTAGCCCAACTACATAGTTAAATATAATAGATGTTGAGCCGGAACCAGAACTATAATCCACTATTGTATTTTCATTATTAGTATAGGTTACTAATGATATTTGTGGATTTCCTATTATATATACATCGTCATCAAATACAATTGCAACTGGTATAGTATCTCCAACCATATAATTACCATCTGGTAAAGAAGAAGTAACCGAAGTCATCACTGGAACAATACCATCTACAATAAAATTTTTATTTGTACTTAGAGAACCCGTTGAATCTGGATCAGCCAATGTTAACCCAGCATTGTTGCCAGCAGCATCACGAATCGAGCCACCATTTAAAGTTAATGAAGAAGAGGAAATATATCCCAAGTCATTACTTATATGACCAGCAGCAATGGTATAATTAAATGTAATTGTAGGGCTTCCTGATCCGCTTGAATAATCTAACATGGCATCAGTATCACCAGTTTCAATTAATAATTGAGGTGTTCCACTTATTGATACAACTTCATCAAATGTTACTGTAATACCTACTGTAGTGCCAAAAGTCAATGTTCCGTTATCATCAGGAGATGAAACACTCGTTATAGTAGGAATAATACCATCAATTACAATAGCCTTGCTTGCGCTAAATGAAGATGCAGTTCCAGGAACTGGAAGATTTAAATTGGCATTATTACCAGCTATATCAAGGATTGAGCCACTATTTAGTGATAAAGCTGATGCACTAGCATAATCCAAATCATTAGTGAAATGACCTTGAGTAACAATATAATTAAATATTATTGTCGGTGTACCATTTCCGCTAGCATAATCAGCAATACCATCAGAAGCACCTGTTTCCATGGTCAACTGAGGGATCCCAGTTACTGCAACATTCTCAGAGAAATTCACAGCAATACCTAGTGTATCACCAATCTTATATGTTCCATCTAATAAATTTGTAGAAATAGAACTAATAATTGTTGGTATAATTCCATCAACAACTAGATTTTTATTTGCACTTAATGATCCAGATGCACTTGGAGCAGGTAATGTCAATACAGCACTATTACCTGATAAATCACTAATTACTCCATCGTTTAATGCGAAAGCGGACGTACTTATATAATCTAAATCATCACTAACATGATCACGAACAACAATATAATCAAATAATAATGTATTTGTACCGCTGCCTCTTGAATAATCTACTACTGCATTTTGAGCACCTGTTTCAAGTGCAATCTGAGGAAATCCATTACTTGTATCCACAGTAACAACCTCAGAAAAATTGATAGCTATCTCTAATGTATCACCAATATTATACATTCCATTCAATTCAGAGGATGATACTGAAACTACGGAAGGGCTAACTGCATCTACTACCAATGCTCTATTTCCAGATAGAGAACCAGAAGCACCAGGTTCTGCAAGAGTTAATGTTGCATTATTACCTGCTATATCGCGTATTAAACCATTGTTAAGTGATAGAGATAAGGTATTTACATACCCTAGGTCCGTATTTAGATGCCCTTCATCCGCAATATATTGAAAAGTCAAAATAGAAGTTCCTGAACCACTGGTATAATAAATAGTCGCATCGTTTGACCCTGTTTCCAAAGCTAACTGTGGTATAGCAGTAACATTGACATTCTCATCAAAGTGTACAGTTATATTCAAGGTATCACCAGCTTTGTAATATCCATTGGCAGTAATTGCTGAAACAGAATCTACCATCGCAAACACTCCATCAATTACAATATCCTTATTTGTTGCCAATGAGCCTGTCTCTCCAACAGTTGGTAACGTGAGGCTAACATTATTTCCAGCAAGATCTTGAATAACACTATTATTCAATGAAAACGCAGTACTACTATTATATTCTAAATCAGAATTTTCATGGCCAGCTATTATAGTATAAATAAAAGATAATGTATTGGTACCTGACCCTATAGAATAACTTGCTACACCATCATTGGTTCCTGTTTCTAATGTTAATTGCGGTACACCCGTAACAGTAACAACTTCATTAAACTGCACTGTTATTAAAACATCATCTCCAATTTTATATGCACCATTATCAGAAGTGGATGAAACAGAAAGAACAGATGCAGGAATTCCATCAACTATAATATCTTTTGTATTTGCTAATGAACCGGTAGAATCAGGATCAGGCAATGTTAAGATTGCATTATTGGTAGCAGCATCTTTAATTGATCCATTATTTAATACCAATGAGCTATTTGAAACATAATCAAGATCAGAATTTGTATGACCACTAGAAATTATATATTGAAAATTCAGTGTACCTGTACCTGTACCTGAAATATAGTTAAGTGTTGCATCATTATCACCAGTTTCAATAGTAAGTTGTGGAATACCCGTAACAGTTACCGCTTCATTAAAGCCAACATTAATCACTAATGTATCACCAATACCATAAATCCCATCATCAGCTATAGCGCTCACAGAGGTTACAATCGGTCTAGCAACATCAATCACGCTTGTATTCCAAACGGCACCTGAAAATGAGGCGTGCTGTCCTTTAGTACTAACATCATATAATGTAAACCCAGTGCTCTCACTGAAGCGCCAATACCCTTTCAGATTTGATGAAGAACTGTAATTTCCATTATTAGATCTTAAATCTGTACTACCACCACCATTATATAATTGAAGTAATTCTTCCTGTGTTAACGCCTTATTCCAAACGCCAATCTCATCAATATTTCCATCAAAATACTCATCATCTGAAGAATTAACCCACCGTGCAACTTCTAATGCTACATTAGTACTGAATTCAATATCTGTTGTCACTGACTCAATCAGATTTCCATTTATATACAGTTTGACATATTGACCATCTTTATATACACCCGAAACAAAATAATTTGGCCCTGCGCTGTAATAATTAGCTGCAGTACTTGCTTTAGCATTGGACTCACCTGATCCAGCCAATGCCCAGATCTCTCCATTCGAACGTACACTTAATCGATATCCATTGCTTCCCGAATCAGGCATCCGATTTAATATTGTAGCATTTTTTAATACATCTGCTTTTATCCAAGCGGAAACTGTTAGCTCATCTGTGATATCAAAATCATCACTGTTAGTACCTGATGCAAAATCATCTGTTCCATCAAAATTTAGAGAGCTTGCTACATCTAAATCATGCGAAAGAGATGAAACATCGCTTGTTGTATTACTATTATTTCCAATATTATCTACTGCAGCGATTCGATAATAATATATCGATCCATTTGTAAGGCCTGTTTGAGTATATGTTTCTGTTCCAGTTGAGATAGTAGCTAATAAGGTTGTTGGATTACTGGAAGATCCACCGTAAACCTTATATGATGCTAAATCTTGATCGCTATTTGCAGTCCAATCAAGCCGAGTTTGTTCATGGCCTGGAGTTGCAATTAAACCAGATGGTATTGCTGGCAACACACCTTCCACATTTAAATTCATATTAGAACTAAGAGAATTACTTGCCCCTGGCGTAGGTAGAGTTAACACCGCAGAATTTCCAGCAACATCCTTAATAGATCCATTATTCAAACCTAATGCACTTGTACTAATATATGATAGATCTGCATTAACATGACCTGAAGCAATAATATATCTAAAAATCAAGGTGGTAGAACCACTCCCAGATAAATAATTTACTGCCGCATCTGTCGTACCTGTTTCTAACGTTAATTGGGGAACGCCAACAACAATAATTTCTTCATTAAATACAACGGAAATATCTAATGTGTCTCCCATCTTATAACTACCATTTGCATTATCTGATAACGCTAATGAAATTGATGGGGGATTTGCATCTAATATAATTGATTTATTATATCCTAAAGAACCAGCATCCCCTGGGTTAGGCAAAGATAATATTGCCGTATTTCCTACAGCATCAACTATCGATCCACTATTTAGACTTAACGCAGAAGAGCTTACAATATCAAGATCAACTGATGTATAACCATTGGCAACAATAAATTGAAAGGTCAAAACATTTGTGCCTGTACCAGCAATATAATTAGCCAAAGCATCTGAATCGCCTGTTTCCAAAGTTAATTGTGGAATACCACTGACAGTAATGGCCTCACTAAAAGTTACCGTAATACCTAATGTATCAGATATACTATATGTTGTATCTATTTCATTTGAACTAATAGAAGTTACTGAGGGCGCTAGTCCATCAATAAACAAGTTTTTATTTGCAGCTAATGAACCAGCTGCTCCAGGAGCAGCAAGAGAAAGATCAGCAAGACTTCCGGCAGAGTCTATAATTGTACCGCTATTAAAAACTAACGCACTATCACTTAAATACCCTAAATCATTACTAATATTACCACTAGCTACTGTGTATAAGAAACTGAGAGTTGCTGTACCACTTCCATTATGATATTCTACATAGGTATCTTGAGTTCCAGTCTCTAGAGTTATCCTAGGTTTACCTGACAAAGTATCTACAAGAACAGTTTCACTAAAAGTGATAAGAATTGGAATGGTATCACCAATCTTGTAAACAGAATCAACTGAAGTTGATGAAACAGAAAATACCGTAGGTACAATTCCATCTATAACTAATGTTTTATTATTACTTAGTGATCCACTTGCTCCTGGTGCCGGTAAGGTCATTATTACATTATTACCCGCTGCATCTTTTATGCTTCCTTCATTAAGACCAAGGGCAATAGTACCAACGTAATCTAAATCACTAGCAACTTCACCAGCTGACACAGTGTATAGAAATGTCAATATGGATGTGCCATTACCTCTTGTATAATCTACTACCGCATCCAGGTTTCCTGTTTCTAAAGAAATTTGTGGAGTTCCTACTACATGTACCACTTCATTAAACGTGATCGTAATTCCTAATGTATCACCAAGCTTATATAGACTATCAGTAACATTACTACTAACAGAATTTATAATTGGTATAATACCATCAATTACTAGTGCCTTATTTCCAGCGAGCGAATTAGTAGAGTCAGCTTCTGGAAGTAATAATTGAGCATTATTTCTTGCGGCATCTCTTATCGTTCCTCCATTAAGAGAAAAAGCACTCGAATCAATATAGTTTAAATCAGATGAGATATGACCAAATTCAACAATATATTGAAATCCCAAAGTTGATGTACCACTACCAGTGTTATAATATAATACTGCATCATTTTGACCGGTTTCTAAGGTAAGAGTTGGAGTTCCAGTTACCGTTACCACCTCTGAAAAAACAACATTTATTGCTACTGTATCTCCAACAATATAAGCAGAATCTAATGTGCTACTAGTTACAGCGCTAACAACAGGCGCAGCGCCATCTATAACTAAGGACTTATTTGCCGAAAGCGAACCAGGAGACCCAGGTGGCGTCAAATCTAATATAGCATTATTACCAGATTCATCTCGTATAAAACCTCCATTTAATGATAATGCAGTTGTATCCGTATAATCTAAATCATTGCTTGAATTACCTAAACCAACCATATAACGAAACATAAGCGTAGGTGATCCACTACCACTCCTATAATTCACTAGTACATCTGTAGCTCCGGTTTCAAGAGATAGCTGTGGTGTTCCCGTAACAATAACATTTTCATTAAAGGATACAGAAATATCCATGCTATCACCAGTACTATAAATTCCATTTATCGCATAGGTAGATACAGAATCAATTATTGGGACAACGCCATCAATCTGTAATGATTTTGCATAAGCAAGTGATCCAGATAACCCTGGTTCTGGTAATATTAGAACTGCTCGATTACCAGACTGATCATTTATTGTACCATTATTTAATGTAAGAGATGTAGTACTATCATAATCTAAATCACTAGAAGCCTGCCCAATGGAAACAATATATTGAAAATTCAGTATAGTTGTACCTGTGCCACTTACATACCCGGCTGAGCCATTCACATTGCCTAGATTAAGAGATAGCTGAGGTACTCCCGTAACATTAATAATATCACTAAATGAGATTCCAATAACTAGTGTGTCACCAACAATATATATTCCATCTGAATTAGAAGATGAAATATTTGTAACCCCAGGAACTGATCCATCTACAACAATATTTTTATTTGCAGATAATGATCCTAAAGAACCTGGAATAGGGAGAGTTAAAATGGCATTATTTCCGCCATTATCCCTAATAATACCACCATTTAAAATCAGTGCATTTGTATTAGTATAATCAAGATCTGTACTAAAATTTCCATCTAAGACTGTATAATTGAACGTAAGAGTATCCGTACCAGATCCAATAGAATAATCTACAACTGTTCCCCCTAATTGACTGACAGCCCATGTTGCGCCATTATTCAATGTTGCATCATGACCATTACCTGTTGCGTCTACAGAAATATTTCCTGAGCCTTCATTTAATCGTAAATACATTACTAGGTTAGAAGAAGAAGTATAACTACTAGAGTTTGAAGTTAGATCTAAAGAAGCGTTAGCATTATATAGTGTCAACGCTTCCTGAGCGCTTAACCCAGTATTCCAAATAGCAAATTCATCAATATCACCATTAAATCTCTCTCCGCCATAAGAGTCTCGACCGATACTTAATCCATTTGAAGAGCTTTGAGTCCCGCTACTACTACTTGAAGCTTCTAAAATCCCATTTAAATATAAATAAGCAGTTCCACTAACTCTTGTTAATATAACATTATACCATGTATTTGCAGTAAGAGTAGTAGAACCTGAAAAACCTGTTGGTGCCCAAGCAGATAATCGACCAGCAGAGTTTACTTGTATTTCATAATTTCCAGCTCCACCCCGTTTACAAAAAATTTGTCTGGTAGCCCCAATTGCATCAATATTAAACCAAACAGAAATTGAATAATCATTTGTACCAAATTGTAGGGAACTGTGATTAGGGATAAACGCATAATCATCGCTACCATCTAAATCCAATGCATAACCACCAGTAGAAAGTTGAATTTGTGGTGTATCGGTAACAGTGACATTTTCTGTAAAGACGACATCAATGGGAATAAGATCACCTGTTATATAATTTCCATTAGAGACTGATGATGTCACACTGGTTACCTGTGGTACACCACCATCAATTACAATATCTTTATTCGCACCTAAAGACCCAATTCCCCCAGGAGTTGGTAATGTAAGAGTCGCTGGATTACCAGCAGCATCCGTAATTGTTCCACCATTTAATCCCAAAGCAGTTGTACTAGCATAATCTAGATCATTGCTATTTTGACCCATTCCGACAACATACCTGAATGAAAGAAATGTATTACCATCACCAGAGTCATATGTTGCGATAGCATCTATCACTCCAGTTTCCAAGGTTAATTGAGGAATACCAGTTCCAGTTCGTGAAAAAGAATAGATAGGTTCATCAACATTCTGGTCTGCAATCATATCTCGGATTTCCCATTGCTGATACCCATCATCAATCAACTTATCTATTTCATATTGAGAATCATAATCACTTGCCTCTGCTGTTGCGCGACTGCTAATATCTTCAACCGATACAGTATAATTTCCATTTCTGGTTGAATAACCATCTACAACAATATAATATGTGCCTGCAGATAGTTGAGAACTTGGTAGGGTAGAATACAAATTATTATAGGAACAGCTGTAATCATCATTATAGTATCCTGCAGATGTTCCTACACACTGACCATTGGCAGTAAATATCTGCAATTTAGTATCATAGTTTGTTCCACTATTACAAGTGGTAACAGATATAGTTGTTGTCTCTGATAAATGCAATGTATACGCGACATCTTCATTATCACTACCACTTACATCCCAATTGTTTCCTTGTCCTGTATTAAAATGTGAATGCGTATAAGGCAAACTAGTGATTAGAAAATCACCACAACCAAGACTTGCTGTTCCAACAGTCATATTTTCATCAAATTGAACCGATATATCTAGTGTATCACCAACATTATAAAACGTATTTTCCATACTGGAAGTCACATTAATAACTGAAGGTGAAACGCCATCAATGATAATAGCTTTTGATCCACTTAACGATAAAGAATCCCCTGGGGTAGGCAATGTTAGATTAACATTATTACCAGAAATATCTCTCATTGTACCGCTATTTAATGAAAGAGCATTCGTCCCAGTGTACGAAAGATCACTACTTGTATCTCCAGTTGAAACAGTATAAATAAATGTTAATAGATTTGTTCCTGTTCCACTAGAATAATCTGCTGTTGCATCGCTTGATCCTGTTTCAAGTGTTAGCTGTGGAACTCCCGTCACTGTAACTAAATCATCAAAAGAAATAGTAATAGAAATATCTTCATTTAAACTATAGGCTTCATTATTTGCTGTAGATGTTACGGATGTAACTACAGGGATTACTCCATCAACATGAATAGCTTTTGAATACCCTAGAGAACCAAGAGTCCCAGGTATCGGCATCGTTAATACAGCATCATTCCCACTTGCCTCCTTAATCGTACCACCATTTAAAAATAATGCTTGAGAACGGGTATAATCTAAATCAGTTGAATAATGACCATTGGAAACAGTATAATCAAATGTCAAACTACTTGTACCACTACCACTTGAATAATCCACAACATCACCTCGCAAGGGACTAGAACCCCAAGTTCCATTGTATAATGTACCATTCACCCCAACAGATGAATGATCAAAAATAATATTCCCCAAACCTTCATCCATGGTATAATAACGTATTAGATCAGAGGAAGATGTATAATTTCCAGAGTTTGCTGCAGCAGAAATAGAAGCACCGTTATTATATAAAGAAACAATTTCCGTACTATCAAGCTGACTATTCCAGATGGCAATTTCATCCATCAACCCATTGAAATAAGATGATGAACCAAATGCCTTATGTACACCAAGCAAAAAATCTCCAACAGTAGTTTCTACATTAGAATTATTTGTATTTGCCTGCACTCCATTAATAAACCAAGTAATGGCATTTGCAGAGTTATTATGCACAAGAACCACATTATACCAGCGATTAACTTCTGATACAACACCTGACAGACGTTCTCCACCACCTAGAAAAGTTGCAAATTGATTTGATGACCTTCTCACATATACAATACTGCGGCCAGTACCGCTAGCATCCATTTGCTGGAATATATTTTTATTGGAACTAGAATATGCATTGGATTTAACCCAAAGTGATAAAGTAAAATCTGTTATAGACGGATTAAAGCCAGCCATGCGAACATAATCACCATTTCCATCAAAACTCAAACTAGTTCCTCCAGTGTTAATCTCTAATTGTGGAGTGCCAGTAACGGTCAATGCTTCACTAAAGGCAACTGTTATAGGAATAATATCACCCAAATTATACGTTCCATCTAATGATGTTGATGTGACATTATTTACAACTGGCGCACCACCATCAACAATAATTCCTTTATTTGCCCCTAATGATCCTTCCGCACCAGGTGTAGGCAATATTAAATTTGCAGCATTACCATATGCATCCGTTATTGTACCACCATTTAAAATTAACGCAGTGGAATCCTGATAATCTAAATCAGCACTATTTTCACCTGCAGCAGTAGTATAATTAAATGTAATTATATTGGACCCAGAACCTGACGCATAACTAGCAATAGCATCAGAAGCTCCTGTTTCCATTGTAAGCTGAGGAGTGCCGACAACAACTACATTTTCATTAAAGGAAATCGCAATTGGGATTACACTACCCACATTGTACACACTGTCTGCTATCGTAGATGAAACAGATGAGATAAGAGGACCAAATCCATCTACAACCAATGCTTTATTTGCTGATAATGAACCTGCAGCCCCTGGAGTTGGAAGTGTAAGTATCGCATCATTACCAGATGCATCTCGTATGGTACCACTATTCACATCCAACGCATCTACACTTACATAATCCAAATCACTACTAGAATCACCAGTTGCAACAATATATTGAAATGATAAAATGTTGGTTCCATGACCACTTATATAATAGGCCGCGCTATCTCCTACGCCAGTTTCCAAAGTGATTTTTGGAGTTCCAGTCCCACCAGAGCGTAAAGTAAAAATAGGATCGATGTCATCATTGTTTAAAAACTCATCTACTTCCCAAGACATATATCCATCGGATCGGAGCTTTGTTATTTCATACTCACTATCATATCCAACAGTATTAGCAAAACGAGGATAATCATCCATTCCTGGTAAATTCATATCAGTATTATTTTGTTCGGCACTATTTCTTCCACTCACCACTGAGATGTCTACTTGATAATTACCGGTTGCACCACTATATCCATCCACAACAACATAGTATTGCCCAGCTTCTAGTGCACAGCTAGGTAGGGAAGCCCTAAGCCCACTATATGAACAGCTATAATCATCATTATAATAACTTGTTGCTACAGGAGTGCACTCATCATTGGCAGTGAATATTTGAATCTTGGTATCATAATTACTATAAGCTGCGCAAGTAGTAATACTAATCGTCGTCGCTTCGGATAGATTTAACGTATATGCAATATCAGAACCATCGCTCCCGCTCACATCCCAATTATTTGGTTGACCTGCGTTAGAATATTGTGCACTGAATGGTAGGCTACTTATTAAAAAGTCTCCACAGCCAATTGTACCAGTAGTCACATTTACAGTATCATCAAATGTAATGGAAACATTGATTGTATCCCCTGCTCCATAGGTGCTATCAACAGAAGTAGAAGTAACGCTGGTAACTGTTGGTGCATCGGTATCAATCACTAAATCTTTATTTGCACCTAATGAATTTGCTGCACCTGGAGCCGAGAGAACTAATGATGCATTATTATTATTTCCACGAGCATCTTTAATGGTTCCACCATTTAACGAAAGAGCGCTAGAGCTCTGATAATCCAAATCTGCAGAGGCATGACCAGCTGCAACGGTATACGTAAATAACAATTGACCGGTGCCGGTCCCGCTAACAAAATTTAAAACAGCATCGGTAGATCCTGTCTCTAACGTTAATTGCGGTGTACCAGTAACCAGAACCTGATCACTGAAATTAACAAAAATAGGGATTTCCGCACCTACACCGTAAGAACCATTATCTTGTGAAGATGTAACAGATGTTATTTGGGGCGCATTTCTTCCAGCGCTATTTTGATACCAGGCAATTTTATCATCATACTCGGATGCGGAAATAATATCCATATCACCGTCTCCATCCATATCTGCAACCACTACTGATCTAGCTCCATCCGCGCTGGTAGCAATATCTGCTGCTGTCCAGGAAGGATTCGCTGCACCATTATTTTCGTACCAAGCA
>Ga0207992_1000360_pt1 | contig 24343 bp, 25 predicted proteins | sample ETN02SmetaG_FD_185788 | JGI IMG/M metagenome (GOLD analysis project Ga0207992, IMG submission 185788) | Marine microbial and viral communities from oxygen minimum zone, Eastern Pacific Ocean - ETNP2014F10-02SV255 (SPAdes) (version 2) | ecosystem: Environmental > Aquatic > Marine > Oceanic ...
GTTGAGTTAATGGCAAATAATGTTGTGAATTTGAAACGAGGTTATGCGTTAAAAGATCATTCAGTATCTTTATCAGATTCTGATTTGCAATTGACTGTAAAATTAGAGGATCTATTAATTAAGGAAGCATATAATCTTCCTAAAGTAGATAGTCTTTTTTCAGATGATCCTAAAAAAGCTTTATCATTGTTACACCTTTTAAAAAGTAATGGGAAAGTTATGGAAATAAAACAAGGTTTATGGATTCACATAAACCTTATAGATAAATTGAAGCATGCATTATCAGAATATTTTTCTTCATCTAAAGAAATGAAAGTATCCGATTTCAAAAAAATCACTTTAAGTAGCAGGAGATCTGCGATTCCTTTACTAGAATACTGCGATGACCAATCTTTAACTGAACGGCAAGATGATATACGAGTCAAAGGTGATGACCTTGACTAAAAATTCTGGAACACCCTTAATGAATCAATATATGGATGTTAAGAAAGAGTATAGTGATACTATAGTCCTTTTTAGAATGGGGGATTTTTATGAAACATTTAATGAAGATGCTAAAATCACTGCTAAAATTTTAGGCATTGTTCTTACGAAAAGATCCAATGGTGCAGCTGCTGATGTACCATTGGCGGGTTTCCCTTACCATGCTTTGGATAATTATTTATACAAATTAGTTAGCGCTGGACAGAGAGTTGCTATATGTGAACAAGTGGAAGACCCCAAATTATCTAAAGGTATTGTAAAGCGTGAAGTTATTGAAGTAATTACCCCGGGAACGATTACATCAGAGCAAGCATTGGATCAAAAGTCTAATAGGTATTTGGCATCAATATTCTATGCTAAGTCAAACATTGGATACTCAATATTAGATCAATCAACCGGGGAATTCTTTATAGGTGAGTGCCAGGAAGATAGAATAGGTGAATGTTTAAGAAAATTTGCCCCTCAAGAAGTGATTATAGGAGAATCTGTTGTGTTCTCAACGTCACGTTGGTATCTAGAATTAAAGCCATTTATCACAAAGATAGAAGATTGGGTATTTAATTTTGAGGAGAGTTATAGAAAATTAATTGAACAATTTAAAGTTAAGTCTTTAAAGGGTTTTGGATGTGAGAATCTAAATAATGGAATTGCTAGTGCAGGAGCAATATTATATCATATTACTGAATCATTAAATGGATCAATAGATCATATCTCAAAAATACAGCCAATATCAGATAATGGTATCATGGGATTAGATAGTTTTACTGTACGTAACTTAGAAATTTTCAAAAGCTTAGCAACTCAAGGAACGCATGGAACTTTGATTGATATTTTGGATGAAACAGTTACCGCTGGTGGAGGGCGCCTATTAAGGCAGTGGATGAACAGACCTTTAACAGATAAAAAACGTCTTACTAACCGATTAGATATTGTTGAATCATTCCATAATAATTCAGCGCTCAATGAAGATATATCACTACATCTAAATCAAGTATCTGATGTAGAAAGAATAATAGGAAGAATAAACAGTGGTAAGGTTACACCTAAAGAAATCAATGGGCTTCGTATTAGTTTAGAACAAATTCCTTTTATCAAGTCAATATTAGAGAACTCCAAACAAAATAAATTGGTTTTGTTCAATAAATTATTCAAAAATACTAACAAAGTAACAAATAAAATTGTGCAAACACTTAACATCGATGCACCATCAAAAATAAATCAAGGAAACGTTATTTTAGAAGGTGTTGATAAAAAACTAGATGAACTTCGAAAATTAAGTAGTGGTGGCAAACAATGGATTGCAGATCTTCAAACAAGTGAACGAGAACGAACAGGTATCTCATCATTGAAAGTGGGTTACAATAAAATTTTTGGTTATTATTTGGAAATTACAAAGGCTCACGGAGATAAGGTTCCTGAGGATTATATCAGGAAACAAACATTGGTTAACTCTGAACGATATATAACACCCGCTCTAAAAGAGTATGAAGAAAAAATATTGTCAGCTGATGAAAAAATATACAATATAGAATCTGAAATATTTAAGGCTCTATGCCAATATATTATTAATTCCGCACGATTATTACAGTCGAATGCATTTATTTTGAATCGATTGGATGTGCTAACAACGTTCGCTAGAGTATCGGTATCAAATAATTATATTCGTCCAAAACTAGTTAACAGAGCCATAATCAAAGTTAATGAAGGTAGACACCCGGTTGTTGAGCAATTACTTCCAGCAACAGAACGTTTTGTTTCTAATAATCTCGATATGGATACAAAAACTAATCAGATTCATCTTATTACAGGACCAAATATGGCTGGGAAATCTACTTATCTTCGTCAAATTGGTCTTATAGTTTATATGGCGCACTTAGGATGCTTTGTGTCTGCATCCTCAGCTGAAATTGGAATTTGTGATAAATTGTTCACTCGTGTAGGAGCAAGTGATAATCTTGCAGGAGGTGAAAGTACATTCTTGGTTGAAATGAATGAAGCTGCAAATATTCTTAATAATGCCACAGAAAAAAGTTTAATTCTTTTAGATGAAATAGGACGCGGTACAGCCACATATGACGGGCTATCCCTTGCATGGGCCATAACGGAGTATATTCATGATAATAAATCATTAGCTGCAAGAACTTTATTTGCAACGCATTATCATGAATTAACACATCTTGAAACTGATCTTGATCGTCTTGAAAATTATCATATTGCAGTAAAAGAATTTAAAAATAAAATAATTTTTCTTCGGGAGATTTTATCTGGGCCTGGTGATAAAAGTTATGGAATTAATGTTGCAGAAATGGCAGGTCTTCCTCAAAATGTCATTGAGCGTGCATCTGAAATTTTAAACTCTCATATTCAAGATCAATTTGATAATGATAAAAATAATAATATTTCAAATGATGATCAGTTATCGGTCTTTTCTGATCAAGATTCTCAAATTAGAAAAGAATTAGAAGAATTAGATGTTTTAAACCTTTCTCCATTAGAGGCCATTAGAATATTAGATCAATTGAAGAAGAAACATGGTTTATAATATTGTTAATAAAATTAGGTTTTTTACATTATTATTTATTTTATCAATATGTTTTAGTGAAACATATTGGGTACGTTATGGATGGCAAGCATTTAATAGTGCTGGGGATGCTCGAATTCTATCTTTAGGAGGTGAAACAGTTACTGATTATGGTACATCTATTTCACCTTTATTTAATCCAGCTGTCTCAAATAAAGTAGGTATTCATAATATTAATTATACTCATCAGAGTAGACTGGCTGGTATGATTAATAGTGATCTTATTGGTTTTCCTATAAATAATTTTTCACGTCCACTTAATTTAATTATCATTTATGAAGGTATTGACCACATTCCAGATACAAGAAATGTTCTATTAGATTTTGGTATAGATGGTATCCCTGGTAGTGGAGACTCTGGCGAAGGTAATGGGATACTTGATGAAGGTGAAAGGTTAGATAATGATAAAGTAAAATATTTTTCACAACGTCAATTAGGTTTTCATGCGAGCACTTCTTGGCAAAAAGATAACCTCGAATTTGGTCTTGCTCTGAAAACATTAATCCATTCATTAGGAGAATATTCAGGGACTGGCATTGGTTTAGATATTGGAATTATTTCTTATCCTTGGGAGAATGGTCGTATTGGAGTCACTGTTCGAGATATGACAACTAGCTGGCAAGTATGGGATAATGGTACAGTTGAGAGATTTAAACCAACAATAATTACTGGGGTTGCACATTCAATTACATCAACTAAATCAAAGTTGTCATTTACTGGTATGGCTAATATTGTATGGGATGTTGGCGGTAAAACAATCAATGATGATTTTAGAATTGGTGATCGTGGAGGAAGAATTATTACTGGAATAAATACAATATATAATAATCAATTGGCTTTAAGATTAGGGAGGAATGGTTTAGGATCAGTTACAGCAGGCGTGGGATTAAGTTGGGGCAATATGTCACTTGATTATGCATTTTTAAACGAGCCTTCTGGATCAGGTTTGGGTACAAGCCACTTAATTTCAATTTCGGTTAATTCTGATTGGGTTAAAGGTTATATAGAAAAATTATAATCTTTAATTATGAAAATTATATTGAAAATTTTCTAAATACCCAATCGGGTGCATATTTCATTAATGGCACAGTAAAAAAGCGCATTTGCCATGGAAAGATAAAAACTTTTCTTTTCTTATCAACTGCTCGAATAATTTTTTTTACGGCTACATCTGTATCCATAAGAAATGGCATATAAAATTCATTATTATCTGTCATTTCACTTTTAATGAAACCTGGACAAATTGCTGTTACAGAAATACCGTGTTTATAAAGAGCAGTACCCCAACCCTGGCAAATATTTCTAACAGCAGCTTTTGAACCGCTATAGGCAGAATGATGTGCTAGTCCTCGAAAACTAGCAATAGAGCAAATCACAGCAATTTTTCCATTATTTATTGATTTCATATATGGAATAAATGGCATTACTGTATTTGTGACTCCTAAGATATTAATGCTAAGTATTCGATTCATGGCAGATGAGCTCCCAGAACTTAGTTCGTCTGGGGTACCAGCTCCTGCGTTTGCATATACAGCTTCAACTGAACCAGGAAGAGAAATAAAATCTTTAATAGCTATACTAGATTGAATCTCATCTAGAACATCAAGGGGATAGATTTTAGCTTTTCCACCTAGTTCAACGCACTTAGTGGCAACTTTATTTAAATTATTTTCCCTTCTAGCTGCAAGACCTACATAATAATTTAATTTTGAATAAGAATATGCTAAATATTCACCAATGCCGCTACTGGCACCTGTAATAAATACTTTTTTCATCTATAATGAATATACATACCATTTTCCTTTTTCTATAAATAATAGATTTTGAGCTGATCTATTATTTATGTTTTCTATCGTTAATAAAATGTAAATTACCGAACTTTTTTCGGATATATAAATAATGATTCAAAGTATGACTGGATATGGGCGGGGAACCGCAGGTAAGGGCACTAAAAAGATAACCTCTTTTATTAAAGTGGTGAATGGTCGCTACTTGGATATAAAGATACGTGGTCTTGAAATCGAACCTGATGATTATAGCAATATAAGAAATCTAATAGTTGAGAAATTGGTTCGTGGTACAGTTCATGTAAATTTGGAATTAGAAAATAAAAATGCTGAATCAATTTCATTTAACGAAGCTCGATTTGAAGCGATTGAAAAAATATTGTTACAAATACAAAAGAAATATGGTCGACATTTAGATATGGGCGATTTCATATCCTCTAATGATTTATTTGCCAATAGAGATGTGCAGTCTCTAGACTCTAAACTGCTAAAAGATTGTGTTAATAATGCATGCACTGAGGTCATTAAAATGAGAAAATCTGAAGGAAAGATGCTTAAAGTTGATTTTAAAAAACGATTAAATAGCTTAAGTAAAGTTTTATCAGAGATTGAAAAACGATTACCTGAGGAACATGATAAGAGGTCTGAAAAATATAAAAATAAGATTATAGAGTTAATTAATAACAATTCAATGGATGAATCTAGAATTGCGATGGAAACAGCAATTTTAGCAGAGAAAGCTGATGTAACTGAAGAGGTTGTTAGGCTAAAAAGTCATTTTGTCCAATTCCATGAGATGATTTCATCTAATGACCCTGTTGGTAGACGACTAAATTTTTTAACACAAGAAATTGCTAGAGAAGTAAATACGATAGGTTCAAAGACTTCATCAAATGATGTAATTAATAATGTGATAATAATGAAGGATGAAGTAGAAAAAATACGAGAGCAAGTTCAAAATATTCTATGAAGAATTTAATTATTGTATCTGCACCATCTGGCACGGGAAAAACAACAATTTGTAAAGCCTTGCAAGAGCGTGACAGTTCAATAAAGTTTTCTGTATCTTGCACGACTCGCAAACGAAGAGCCGATGAAAAAGACGGTATTGATTATAGTTTTATGACTGAAAAAGAATTTAGTAATGGCATTAATAATAAATTATTTGCTGAATGGGAAAAGATCCATGGTAATTATTACTATGGTACATTAGAATCATCGTTGACTAATGCAATTAATAAAAACCAGTTATTATTATTAGAATTAGATGTAAAAGGAGCTATGGAAATAAAAAAAATATATTCGGATCATACTATATCAATATTTATTGAACCTCCAAGCTTGAAAGAATTAGAACTGCGACTTGAGACTAGAGGTACTGAATCAAATAAAAATATAAAAAAAAGGCTCGAAAGAATCGATGAGGAGATGTCTTGCAAATCCAAATTTGATTATTGTATTATCAACGATGATATTAATAGAGCAGTTAATGAAATAATGAGTGTTATTCAACATAAAAATGAAGGAGTATATAATGGCTCTTGAACCGCTATCAATTAGAAACATGGAAGAAAAAACTTCAGATATTTTTGAAGCTGTAGTTGTTATGTCCAAACGTGCAAAGCAAATCCTAAATAACCGAATTGTTGAAGAATTAATAACATCCGCAGATGAAGAAGAAGTGGAAATGGGTGTTTACGATCAAATAGAAGAAAAAAATCCTGAAGATTATGAAGAACTAGAGAAAGTGACAACGACAGCAGTTAATGAATTTGTTGATGGAGATATCCAGTGGGGAAGTCCAAAAGAGAATGATGAATAAAATATAGAAAAGTGTTTTAATTGTATGATCTTTATTTCTGATGAAAAAATAATTCAGTTTTTAAATCAAACAAAAGAAGTGTACGGAGATGAGCTTAATATTGAAAAAAAAATCATTTCCTCAAAAAATATAACTGCAAAAGAAGATTTTCCATCAGATCTCGATGATTTTTATAACCAAATAAATAAATGTCATAAATGTTCATTAGGTGGCTCTAGAACCAATTTTGTCTTTGGTGTTGGGGATAAAAATGCAAGTCTTATGCTTGTTGGAGAAGCTCCTGGAGAGAATGAAGATTTAAAAGGTGAGCCATTTGTTGGTCGAGCAGGAAAATTGCTTGACAAAATTCTTTTTGCTATAAATAGAACACGCAATGATGATGTGTATATTTGTAATGTTATAAAATGTAGGCCTCCAAATAACCGCGATCCATTAACTAGTGAAGTCAAAGAGTGTGAGCCTTATTTAATTCATCAAATTAATTTGATTAGGCCTAAACTCATTGTAGCTTTAGGAAGAATAGCTGGAAAGACACTACTTAATGTGGATAACTCGTTGAAAAGTATGCGAGGAGAAATTCATAACTATCATGGTACTCCGCTTATAGTAACATATCATCCAGCAGCTTTACTAAGAAATCCAAACTGGAAACCTTTGGCATGGGAGGATTTTAAATGGATTCAATCAATTATAGAATCATAGTATTTATATGGCAAAAAATACAATAGACCTAGCTGCACAACCACAAGCTATTGAAGCTGAACAAGCTGTTCTAGGATCCATGCTTATCTCAAAAGATGCTGTTAGTAAGTCTTTACAGTGGCTCCCTGCATCAACCTATTTTTACAAAGATGCGCACGCAAAAATTTTCTCTTGTATGATTGATCTCTTTGATAAAGGAGATCCTATTGATTCAATTTCTGTAGTTGATCAATTAAAGAAGAAAAAAGAGTTAAAAAGTGTTGGTGGAGTATATTATATAACTGGACTATCAGAGTCCGTACCTACAACTGCTAATGTGGAACACTATGCGAAAATAGTTTTGGAGAAATACATTCTTCGAAATCTTATAGAAGTTTCTCAGGAAGTTACCAAAAATGCTTTCGATGACAGTCAATATGTTGGAGATATTTTAGATGATGCTGAATCTAGAATATTTAATATTACTGAAAAAAGACTTCGAGGCGAAGGCTTTAGCCATATCGATCCTATTTTGCATAGAACTTTTGAAGAATTGGATAAAATAGCTTCTAAACCAGGGAGTGTTACAGGGGTTGCATCTGGATTAATGGATTTAGATGATATTACATCAGGATTTCATAGTGGAGAATTAATAATTGTGGCTGGACGTCCAGGAATGGGGAAAACTGCATTAGCGCTTACAATGGGTAGAAATGCAGCGGTGCTTGAAAATACAGGAATTGGAATGTTTAGTCTTGAGATGGCTAATCATCAATTGGCTATGAGACTTTTATGCGCCGAAGGTCGAGTAGATAGTCATTTAGTTCGAACAGGAAAGCTGCCAAAAAATCAATTAAAAAATTTAAGTCTTGCAGTAGGTCAATTAGCTGAAGCGCCTATTTATTTAGATGATACTCCTGGGATGTCTGTGTTGGAAATTAGAGCTAAGGCTCGACGTTTAAAGGCCGAAAAAGACATTGGCCTAATTATTGTTGATTATCTTCAATTAATGAGTGGACCTAAAGGAGCTGAAAGCCGCCAACAAGAAATTTCCCAAATTTCAAGATCACTTAAGAATTTAGCTAAAGAAATTGAAGTTCCAATAATTGCACTCTCACAGCTCTCTCGAGCAGTTGAGAGCAGAAGTGATAGGAGACCTCAATTATCAGATCTCAGAGAATCTGGAGCCATAGAGCAAGACGCTGATGTTGTTATCTTTTTATATCGTCCCTGGGTCTACTCGCAAGAAGATGAAGATAGAGGTAAATCAGAGATCATTGTGGCAAAACAACGAAATGGGCCTACAGGTTTAGTAGAAGCAACATTTATTGATCGCTTTGCTAGGTTTGAAAATATGGCTGCTTTCAATGCTGCAGTTGAAGATGAGAATGTTTTTAATGCCTAATCCGATAGCAAAATTTGCTCCTTTCCTTATTGGAGAATACCCTAAAGATTTTATGGATTTAGTTAATAAAGTGACTCACTTAGAGCAGCTTTCAAAAGATGAATTAACATCTCAATTATGGAGAGCTTATGAATATGGAGTTAGAAAACATGATGGACAAAAGAGACAATCTGGTAAGTCATATTTTCATTCACATTGTTTAGAAGTTGCAAAAATTCTTGCCTCATGGAATATGGATCATATTACTATTATTGGAGGAATGTTACACGATACTATTGAAGATACAGATGCATCATTAGATGAAATAGAAAAAGAATTTGGAACAGATGTTGCAAACCTAGTCGATGGTGTTAGTAAGCTTGGTGGTATAAGCTTTTCTAGTAGAAAAGCAAAACAGGTAGGTAATTTTATGAAAATGCTTATTTCTGTTGCACAAGACCTTCGAGTCATTATTATTAAGTTTGCCGATAGGTTACATAACATGGCAACTATAAAATATTTATCGACAATGAAACAACATCGAATAGCGGTAGAGACTAGAGATGTATATGTCCCTTTAGCTCATAGATTGGGAATGGCTCAAGTAAAATGGAAGCTAGATGATTTAATATTAAAGACATTGAATCCTAAAGCATATAAGGATATTGATTCAAAATTAAAATCTTCAAATAAACAGAGAGAAAAATATATTAAAATCATTACTAAGTCTCTTAATGATGAATTGAAAAATTATAATATATATCCTGAAGTATATGGTAGACCAAAGTCAAGATCATCTATTTATGGTAAAATGGTTGAAAGAGGAAAAGCATTTGAGGAAATATATGATATTTTGGCAGTCAGGGTTGTCGTTAGGAGAGTTGAAGATTGTTATTTAGTTTTAGGTGTTTTACATCAGCTTTACAAGCCAATCCAAGAAAGATTTAAAGATTTTATTGCAACGCCAAAAAGTAATGGATATCAATCAATACATACAACAGTTGTGGGACCTCAAGGTAAAATGATTGAAATTCAAATTCGTACTGAAGAAATGGAGCAAACTGCTGAAATAGGAGTAGCAGCACATTGGAGATATAAGAGTGGTGAGAAAAATTCAGAAGGTATGGATAGCCATATAAAATGGCTTAGAGAATTACTTGATATTCTTCAAAACGAAGAAAATGATCCAAAAGAATTTATGCACTTACTAAAAATCGATCTTTTTAGTGATGAAATTTTTGTTTTTACTCCAAAAGGAGATTTATTTCAATTACCAGTTAAATCAACACCAATTGATTTTGCTTATCATGTTCATACCGAAATCGGCCATAACTGTATTGGTGCTAAGGTAAATCATAAGACAGTTCCTTTAAACACTGAGCTTAAGAATGGTGACAATATCGAAATTCTTTCAAGCAAATCACAAACCCCAAATTATAGTTGGTTGAAATTTGCTATTACTTCTAAAGCCAGAAGTCACATAAGACGGCATATAAATAAACAAGAGAGAGAAGAAAGTATCAAAATTGGCAATGAAATTCTATCTAAGAGCCTTAGGCGTTTAAAAATGTTAAACCAATTAGATTTGATTAAAGAATCATTTGCAAAATTTGGTTTTGGTGGTGAAGCCCAACTAATTGAAGCTATTGGAAAAGGTGAATTATCAATTAGAGAAATATTAGATAAAATATCTGAGAGTAATAATATTAAGAAAGATAATCCTCCAGGAATTCTTTCCTTTAGAAGGAAAGAAAATAAGAGCATTAAACTTGAAGGTATCTCAAATATTATGGCTAATTTTGGTAAATGTTGCAATCCTATTCCTGGAGATAGTATGGTAGGTTTTATAACAAGAGGCAGAGGTATGACTGTACATAGATCAAGTTGCTCGAGTCTTCCTTTATTAGATGAGGAATCCGATCGTCTAGTCTCAGTTGATTGGGAAGTAGGGCGTAAAGATCTTTTTAATATTCGGATGAAAGCAACAGGTCAAGATCGTAAAGGTCTTTTGAAAGATATGACAGAAACTCTTTCTAAGCTAAATGTAAATATGACTTCAGTTGATATTAAAGTTCAAGATACTGTTGCAACTGCGATATTTGTTTTACAAGTTAAAAACTTGAAGGAATTTGATCGTATAGTCCGAAATATTTCCAAGGTAAAAAGTATTGATTCGGTTGAAAGAACTAAACTTTAATTTATAATAAATAATAATGGGCAGATTCCTTGCGATTGATTTCGGAGAAAAAAGAGTGGGCTTAGCACTTTCAGATCCGATGAAAATTATTGCTAAACCATTTAAAACTATATTTTACTCTAATCAAAATGATTTGATAAATAAAATTGCCTTGATAATTAAAGATAAAGAAATAGAAAAAATTATTTTGGGATTACCGAAGGGCCTTAAGGGCAATAACACATCTCAAACAAATATAGTTATTGAATTCTATAACTATATAAAAAATAAAATAGATACACCAATCGTTATGGAAGATGAACGCCTAAGCTCTGTTAGCGCAAAAAAATCTCTAATTTTACAAGATATAAAAACGGGACATAATAAAGCTCTAATAGACGAAACAGCTGCGGCTATATTTTTACAATTATATTTAGATAAAAATTGATGTATTTAAAAATATTAGATATTCCTCCAATTAAATTAGCTATTATTTCTGGGATTTTAGTTGGAATATCATATCCACCTATTCCAGGATTTGCAATTTGGTTTGGCTTTGTCCCTCTTATCCATGTTTGGTTAAATCAAAACAAAAAGGAATCAGCAAGATTAACATTCTTGTCAGCTATCATCTCTAATACCATTGCATTTTATTGGATTGGTCTTAATTCTGGTGCTTCTTTTATCCCAGTTTTTTTATCATTAACTGGGGCAGTATTATATTTATCATTTTTATTATCTATCTTTGGTTGGTTAATCTCTTGGTTTGAAATAAAAAGAAGAGGTATTGCATTAATTATTATTCCATTTCTTTGGGTAACAATGGAATGGCTACGAAGTTTTGGCTCTTTAGGATTTCCGTGGGCTAATTTAGCGATTACTCAAACTAAATTTTTGCCTATTATTCAAATAATTGATTTTACTGGATCTGAAGGCATTGGCTTCTGGATTATGATATTAAATACTTATATATATTATTTAATCATTAATAATTCAGTTAATAAAAAAATTATTACCTTATTTATTATTTTTATGATTCCATGGATTTATGGAACACTCCGTATTGATCAATTAAATAATAAAGAATGGGAGTTTAGAACTGTGGCAGCTATACAGCCAAATATTAATCCAAATCAAAAATGGGAACCTACTTATAGAAAGACTTTGATTTCTATTATGGATTCATTGAATAATGAAGCATATAATATGAAGCCCAAATTAGTATTGTGGCCTGAAGCAGCTTTACCTGCTTATATGCGTGTTTCTTCAATTAAACAAAAGTATGAAAAGAAGGTATATAAAACTAATATACCTTTAATTATGGGTACCGTTGATTTCGAGCGAGATAAAGTTGATAGAAAAGTTTTTAATGGATCTATATATTTCGGTTTGAATGGAAATAAAATGTATCACAAATTATTATTGGTTCCATTTGCAGAATATATACCATTATCAGAAAAATTTAGTTTTTTAAAACAATTAAACTTTGGACAAGCAAATTTTTCACATGGATCAGAATTCACTACTTTTCCTATTGATTCAATTTATTTTAGTAATATTATTTGTTACGAGTCTAGTCATCCATCAGTTGCGAGAGGATTTATTAATAATGGAGCACGATTTTTAACCATACAAGCCAATGATGCTTGGCTCCAAAACTCTTCAGGAGTTAGGCAACATTTTGAGTTAGCAAGATTAAGAGCGATCGAGTTTAGAACAGGGATTATTAGAAGTGCGAATACGGGTATTTCTGGCATTATTGATCCTACGGGTTTAATTAAGCACAAAGTTAATTTTTTTGATCAAGAAGTTTTTCAAGGTGACGTTTTATTAAATAAAGGCTTAACATTTTATGCGAGTTTTGGTAACCTTTTTTCACAATTGTGCTTTGTTCTAATCTTATTACAAGGAGCTTTCATATTAATAAGCAAAAAATAATATTTATTTGTTTTATATTTTCTTTCAACTTGGTTTTTGCCCAACATGATTCAGATAATGAAATTGATCCAGTAATTAAATCTGCAATAATTCCTGGTTGGGGTCAGAAATCACTTAATTATCCTAGGCGTGCTAGAGTATACAAATATATAGAATCTAGTATCCTATTAACTATTATAGGCACTTCGACATATTCAAATATTTTAAAAAAGAATTATATCTCATTCGCATCAAGTCATGCGCGACTTTCTTCATCTGGAAAGGATCACAAATTTTGGGTAGATATAGGAAATTATGATTCAATTGATGATTATAATAATGAACATCTTAGAAATAGAGAGACAAATGATTTATATCCTCTCAATAATAAATGGAGTTGGGATTGGGATTCTGATGCTAATAGAAAAGCCTTTGAAGAGAAGCGAATAACTAGTGACCAAATGCAATTAATTGCGACATTTGGATTGGGAGCATTGGTGTTAAATCATGCGGTTTCAGCCATAGACGCATTATATCTTAAGCGTTTATCGGATAAAATGTATGTTAATACGTATCAAAATACTGAGACTAGTGGTGTAGGATATTCAATAACATTTAATATTTATTAATGTTTAAGCACCCCCTCGTAAATTTTGTATATTTTCTTGGGTTTTCAATATCCATGTTGATGACTAATAATTATTATGAAGGGCTTCCTTACTTTTTTATATTTTTTATAAGTATTTTCGTTAATAGAAGATCGATTCAAGGTGTTATAAACCAATTAAAGCCAATTTTTTACTATTTTCCCATGATGCTTATTTTTTATCTATTGTTTTCATTTTATTTAACAGATAATTCTATTAAGCAAATTTTAACGGAAGCATCTTTTGGGTTTATAAAAATAATATTTATGATTGGTTCAATGTCACTATTTTTTGAAACTACACAAACTGAAAATTTTATTAATATTTTTCGTAGTATGTGGTCTAGGACGAAGTTAACATGGAAATGGCCAGAGAATTTTTTCCTTTTCTTATCAATAACATTGCGCTTTTATCCTACTGTAGAATCAAATTGGAATTCCTTATTAAATACTCGTCGATCACTTGGATTAAAATCAGGTTTTACACATTTTGAAAAGCTTAGGATTACTGCTAAAATGCTTCCAGGCTTAATGTTATATCAGCTCTATTTGGCAGATGATATCGCAAATGCAATGAAACTTCGGGGATATGGGAAAAAATTTCCACGGGGGGTTGCACACCTTATTGATTTTAGATTAATTCATCTAACTCAAATCACTTTAATTTTGTTTGGATATCGGGGAATAGATCTAATTGTCACGTTATAAGATTATTATTCAATATGATGGTACGGGCTTTAGAGGTTGGCAATTGCAAAACAATGAAAGAACTATTCAAGGTGAGTTAGAATCAGCTTTAAATAGAATTAATAACCACAAACAGACTCGAGTTCATGGCGCAGGTAGAACTGATACAGGAGTCCATGCAACAGGTCAAGCTGCTCACTTTGATATTAATATCGATATGAAGCCTGAAAAAATAAAAGATGCTTTGAATGGTAATCTTCCACGTGATATTAAGGTAATGGAATTATCTAAGGTTGATGAGAATTTTCATGCACGATTTTCTGCAAATAAAAGACATTATAAATATAGAATTAGAACTGATGGTTTTATTCTTGATAGGAATTTTACATGGCATACTGACCCTTTGGATTTAAATATGCTTAATAAAGCTGCAAAAACCTTTTTAGGAGAAAATGATTTTACATCGTTCAGTAAGAATAATGAAAATTTAGAACATTATCGATGTATAGTATATGAATCAATATGGAAAGGCGAAGACCAAGTGTTAAATTATTATGTAGTTGCAAACAGATTTTTACATCATATGGTAAGGTATTTAGTTGGAACAATGGTAGAAATAGCAAGAGGAAGATATGAATTTGAGGATTTTAATAATCTAATAAAATATCCTAAAGAAAATGTTCATGTGATTAAGGCTCCTCCGCAAGGTTTGATTCTAACTCATGTTGATTATGAAATTAATTAAAATATATTTAATTATAGCCCTAGTTGGCATTCTTTTAAGTCAAAATTCAATTGACTATTCTCGTCAAAATGCGATTACAAGTGCTATAAAGAAAGTTGGTCCAGCAGTAGTAGGTATTAATGTAAAGGGTATTGAATTTCAAAGTTCATTTCGATTCATGCCATTTCGCCCAATAGAAGTAGAGTCAAAAGGTTCAGGAGTAGTTATTAGTCCCGATGGATATGTTATAACTAATTATCATGTTGTTGAAAATGCATCTAAAATTTTTGTAACACTAGCAGGAGGTAAGAAATTCGATGCTGAATTTGTTGGCTGGGACGAATTAACAGACCTAGCTGTACTAAAGTTAGATGGCAGTAATTTCCCTTATGTGAGTATGGGGAATTCAGATGAACTTATTATTGGGGAATGGGTTATAGCGCTGGGAAACCCTTTTGGATTATTTGATGCAAATCAGCAACCAACTGCTACTATTGGTATAATCAGTGGAAAAAATTTAGATTTTGGTCTACAAGATGGCAAGGTCTATCAAAATATGATTCAAACAGATGCTGCGATTAATTCGGGTAATAGTGGTGGTCCTCTCGTTAATTCAAAAGGAGAATTAATTGGAATAAATACATTTGTTTATAGTGGCGATTATACCTCGAAAGGAACTAGTGGATTTGGATTTGCTATACCCATAAATAGAGCGCGTAGTATAGCCGAGGAGCTAAAAAGGAAAGGTCGCATTAATCGAGGGAAACTTGGATTTAATGTATATACATTAAATCCAAGAGCAGCCTCTTACTTAAATATTCCATTCTATGAAGGCTTATTTGTAACAGAAATATTAAAAAATGGTCCAGCTTCAAAAGCAAAACTTGAACTTGAAGATGTTATTGTTGAAGTAGAAGGTGAGAAAGTAAAAAATAAAGATGATTTCAATGAAATTTTAGCAATAAAAAATTTTAGAAGCGGAGATAAATTAAAAATTAGAATTTGGCGCAGAGGCCGTTATTTAAATCGAACTATAATTTTAGGTTAATATAAATGATCGCAAAAGAAGGTAGGATAATATTAATTCCATTGTTATTTATCACATTCCCTATTGGTGTATATGCTCATGCATCAGGTAATAAACTATTGATAATACTTTATACAGCTCTAGGCCTATTATTTTTGTTTTGTCTTAATTTTTTTCGAGACCCTGTTCGTTCAATACCAGTAGATAAAACTATAGTTGTTTCTCCAGCAGATGGTAAAGTTGTTAGAATAGAAGAGATTGATGATCCTGATTTAGGAGGACCTGCTAGATTGGTATCAATCTTCTTGAATGTTTTTAATGTCCATGTAAATCGTGTTCCAATAGATGGAGTTATAGAATCGGTTGAAAGTAAACCTGGTAGCTTTTTAGCTGCTTTTAATCATTTAGCATCTGATGAAAATGAACAAATAATCACAATAATAAATAATGAATCTGGAAAATATAAAGTAAAACAAATTGCTGGTTTAATTGCCAGAAGAATTTTATGTTACGCTAAACATGATATTAAGATGAATAAAGGAGATAGACTTGGCTTTATTAGATTTGGTAGCAGAACTGATTTAATTATGCCTAAGCATTTAGATATCCAAGTTGAAGTTGGCCAAAAAGTGACGGGTGGGGAAACAGTAATTGGTATTATATGAGTAAAAAAAATACTAAAAGATTAAAACGTACATTTATTCCAAATCTCGCAACAGTTTTCAATATGTTTTTGGGATTTTTTGCTATTACTCTCATTTTGAATGGAGAGCCAATAAGCGCAGGTTGGGTGACGATGGTTGCTATTTTTTTTGATGTAATTGATGGCAAGCTTGCTCGACTTATGGGTTTAACTTCACGATTTGGAACTGAATTTGATTCATTAGCTGACACTATATCATTTTGCGCTGTTCCATCTGTTTTAATTTATAGTTTATATGTAGATGGGTTACCTAATCTTGTGAAAGTGATTATAAGTTTTATGCCCTTGTTATTTGGCACAATACGTTTAGCGAAATACAATATTTTATCAAATGATGCTCCCAAACCATATTTTACGGGACTAACTACACCTTTAGCAGCAACAGCTATAATTAGTTTTATGCTTTTTAATTTTCAATTTTATGGAAATATGGGTGATCCACGCCTGGCTTTATTTATAATAATAATAATCAGTTTTTTGGAAATTAGCCCAGTTAGGTTCTCAAAATTTCCACTATTAAGTTTGAAGAAAGGTAGATCTAATAATTTGCGATTATTCGGATTGTTGTTAGTTCTTGTTTCCCTTTTATTCTATAAAGGTTTGGTCCTTTTTCCATTAATGGTGTTATATCTATCATGGTCTATTATTCAATGGATGTTAGACCATGATAGATTGTCAGATGAATCACATTTGAGATCAAATCAATCTAGTGATTCAAAATGAATAAACGATCGATTGGCGTAATTGTTTTAATCTTATTTTTTGGAACTTTGTTTGGCACTCTTCTAGGAGAGTTATTAGGATGGATGTTACCTGAAAGTGTAGTCAAAGATTTTTTTCTAAAAAGTATTGATTTTTCTTTAGGTGGGTACAGAGGTGAGCCACTATCCTTAGATTTTACTATGATAGCTATTAAATTTGGGTTAAAACTGACTTTTAATTTTACTAGTATTGTAGGCTTTGCCACTGCTTATTATTTTCTACGCTATTTCAGGTAAGTATTCTAAATTGTTATTTATTAATTTCATTATTAAAAGGAAAATATTATGATTCTTCAAGATCTAACATATGCAGCGATGCCTGGCGGGTGGGAAATGGTTGTTATTGCAATAGTAATCCTTCTATTGTTTGGCGCAAAAAAACTTCCTGAGCTTGCAAAAGGCTTAGGTCAGGGGATACGTGAGTTTAAAGGAGCGGTTGATGGAGTGAAAGATGAGATCAATGATGCTAAGGATAAAGTTGAAAGTGATGAAAGTAGTGAAGAAAAAAATAGCGAATAATTAATAATTAAATATTTTTTTTTAAAGGGATCATTTTGGTCCCTTTTTAGTATATAAAATAAACTAAATGATAAAAATTAATGACTAACATAATAATACTTATTTCATAAAAATGTTTACATTTGGAAATCCATACTATTTATTATCATTATTGATAATTCCATTTATTTATTATTTGCAAAATAAATTTACTAAAAATAGAGAAGGCACTTTTCTTACCTCTTCTATTAATCTATTTTCAGATAAGATGAAGCAAAGGGGGTTAATTAGGAGAAATATTTTATTGGTTTTTCAGTATATAACAATATTTCTAATAATTATTGCTTTATCTAGGCCTCGAATTATTGACTCATTAAAAGAAACCAATATGGATGTGATTGATATTGTTTTGGTTATAGATATCAGTTCATCAATGCTAGCGACCGATTTTCCGCCGAACAGGTTAGAAGCTGTAAAAAAAACTGCAAAAGATTTTATCAAAGCAAGGATTTCAGATCGGATTGGTGTATTAGTTTTCGCTGGTGAATCATTTATTCAATGCCCTTTAACTATTGATAAAGAAGTCTTATTATCTCTTATGGAGGATATTCAAGTTGCTGAACAATCTTATGATGGTACGGCAATTGGAATGGCGATCGCTAATTCTACTAATAGACTTAGGCATAGCGATGCAAAATCTAAAGTTATGATACTGCTGTCTGATGGAAGTAATAATGCTGGTGAACTAGATCCACTAACTTCAGCTGATTTGGCAGCGAAATTTGGAATTAAAATTTATACAATAGGGGCGGGAACCAACCAAGATGTATCATTTATACCTGGGAGAGGCTATATCCGAAATGAGATTGATGAAGTGACATTAAGATCTATAGCTAAACGAACTGATGGTAAATATTTTAGAGCGACAAATGTTTCTGGATTAGAACAAGTTTATAATACAATTAATGATTTGGAACGAACAGAAATAGAAGTAAAAGAATATACCAGATATAAAGAATTATTTGGATGGTTTTTGATTCCCGCAATGCTATTGGGCTTAGGTGGGCAAACTATTGATCGGATTATTTTTCGGAGGCGTCTATGATCGAATTCCGCTACCCATTGATTCTATTTTTTTACGCCCCTGCTTTAATCATTTGGCTTTATTGGATAATTAATAGTAGGAATAAAATGTTATTATCTACTGTTGATAAATCTCTTAGGGATAGATTATTGATTAAAATAGATAAAAAACGCTTATTACATAAAGACCGTTTTCTCTATTTCTCTATGTTGATATTAATTTTCTCAGCATCTGGGCCACAAATAGGTACTCGTTTGGCACCTTTAGATCGTAAAGGTATCGATCTTGTTTTTGCTATTGATGTTTCAACCAGCATGAATGCAGAAGATGTTAAGCCTAGTCGCTTAGAAAAGGCTAAGTTTGAAATATCTCAAATGATTCGCCAATTGAAAGGAGATAGAATTTCGCTTATTGTTTTTGCTGGTTCCAGCCATATGTATTTACCTCTAACTACAGATTATGAAGCCGCCAGGCTCTTTCTTGATCAGATTGATACCAATATGATTCCCACTCAAGGCACTGCTCTAAGCTCCGCATTACAAACCGGATTATCTGCTTTTACTGAAGATGAATCAAAATATAAAGTATTAGTATTAGTGACTGACGGTGAAGATCATGAAGGACAAGCGATCGATTTGGCTTCAAAAGCTTCAGATAGAGGAATGATTATACATACTGTTGGTGTCGGCACAGAATCAGGTTCACTAATACCCGTTATTGGTAAAAATGGTATTCGTGACTATAAGCGAGATAATACTGGAAGACTCGTCACATCGATACTTAACGAAAATATATTAAATGAAATAGCAAACGCAGGGAATGGTACATACGTTAGATTTGATAATAAACCTGCAAACTTTAGATCAATTATGAATGCTATTGATTCTATGGAAAAACGTAGTTTAAAATCACATATATATTCAGAGTATGAAGATAGATTTCAATCTTTTGCCTTTATATCAATGGGACTTATGATTGCAGGTATGTTATTACCAACTAGAAAAAATAAAAATAATGTTAAGAAAGATTAATTTGTTTAGAGTTTTGATTATTGCTTTTTTAATAAATATTAATATTATCTTCTCACAAGATAAAGGTTTAGAGTATTATCAAAATCAAGAGTTTGAGGCCGCTAAGAATTACTATGAATCAATAATTCTTGAATCTGAGAATCCAGAGGCTCAACTTGGAAAAGGTTCATCTTCTTTCCAATTAGGGGATTATGATTCAGCTAAAGGTGCTTTTGAAGAATCTCTAAAATCCAATGATAATATAATTAGATCTAAAGCATTATATAATCTTGGAAATACATTATATCAAAATCAAAAAAATGAAGAAGCGCTTGCATATTATCGAAAAGCATTGGAGCTAAATCCTGATGACAAAGAAGCAAAGTATAATTATGAATTGTTAAAGTATCAACCAGACCCTCCTGAGGATGATCAAAAAGATCAAGATAAAAAAGAAGAAAAAGAGCAAGAGCAGGATCAAAATAAAGAGCAAGAACAGCAACAAGAGCAGGATCAAAATAAAGAGCAAGAACAGCAACAAGAGCAGGATCAAAATAAAGAGCAAGAACAGCAACAAGAGCAGGAGCAGCAACAAGAACAAGCTTCTGAAGAAGAGAAATCGCAAGATATGAAGCAGGCAGAAAGTATATTAGATGCATTAAAGCAAGATGAACAGGTTATGCAAAAAAAACAGATTGCTCGTTCAAAATCTAGGAAATTAGCAAAAGACTGGTGATGTATAAATTAATCTTTATATTAATATTCAGTTCAATTCTATTTGCGCAACCAACAGTTTCTGCTACGGTAGATATCAATAGAATATCTCAAAGTGAAACAATAGGGTTTAAAATATTAGCAACAAATGTAGATGCGACTCCCAATGTTGATGTATCACCTATTAAGAAAAATTTTAAAATAGTAAGCGGTCCTGCCCAGCAAACAAATATTCAATGGATTAATGGTGCTATGACAAGTTCTCGAAGCCTTAGTTGGACATTGCTCCCCAAAAGGGCAGGGAAATTAAATATTCCATCTTTATCAGTAAAAATGGGAAAAAATACTTTTATGACTAAACCAATTGGTATCACAGTTACAAAAGGTGCTGGTAGAGGTGATATGGCCAATTTATTCATTGAAGTTATTCCTGATAAAAGAAAAATTTATCTTGGTGAACAATTAACTGTGACATATCGGCTTTATACAAAATTAAATTTATCTATTGAAGATATAGAATATCCGAAAAGTGTTGGATTTTGGAATGAAGATCTTAGAGGTAGTCAAACTCCTCGATTTAAAGATACTCAAATGAATGGCGTATCTTATAAAGTAGCAACATTATATAAGGCAGCAATGTTTCCAACACAGACTGGAAAAATGATGATTGCGCCAATGACTGCTATTTGTAATGTTGAGAAATCATCCAGACGTCGCCCTAGAGGATTTGCTGATCCATTTTTTAATTCTATGTTTCGAGAGTCTCAAAGACAATTTATTCAATCTGATTCGCTTAATATTGATGTAATACCATATCCTAATACACCACCCAATGATTTTACAGGTGCCGTTGGTCAGTTTTCCATTGATTCGTGGGTTGATACAAACAATGTTAAAGTTAATGAAGCGGTTACACTCCATGTTAAGATTTCAGGTACGGGTAATATATATAATTTTAATATTAACCCAATTAATTTTCCTCAGAATATGGAGGTTTTTCCTCCAACTTCTACTATTAAGAGAGATGAATTTAGAGATGAAATTACAGGGGAGCTTAATTTTGAATATATTCTAATTCCAAGAATGGAAGGACAGTTTCGAATTAGTCCAATTACATTAACTTTTTTTGATACTAGTTCTGATCGTTTTAAAACTATACGATCTAAAACAACAGATATTATAGTTACTCCTGGATCAGCCTCAGAATCTATTGTTTCAAACTTTAGTAGAGAAAATGTTACAATACTAGGTGAAGATATTAGGTTTATAAATACTAAAAACCCAAAATGGTACAAGCGTGGCAATCAAACTATTCCTATTTGGGTATGGGGCGTTTACTTTTTTTCTTTTTCAATGTTCATATTTCCTTCAGTCTATCATAGAGTAAAACACCAAAGAATATCAACAGTTGATATTCGTGAAGCTAATAATGCGCTTAGATTATCTTTAAAAATGTTGAAACAAGAAAATAATGACCCTTTCTCATTTACTGCATCGGTCATTTATCAATATTTTAAATCAAAATTATTTTTATCATCAATTAATTTAGATCCAATGACATTGGATTCTCAGCTTAAGCATAAAATTGATCCTGAATTAATTTCAGAGGTTATTAGCTTAGTTAAATTATGTGACTCAGGTCGATATGGCCCTAAAGCGGAACAGTCTATGAATTCACTTCAGTTTGATGCTTCAGAATTATTAAAAGAAGTGGATAAGGCCTTATAATGAAATTGCTAAAATTATCAATTCTACCTTTAACCTTCGCTTTATCTCAGTCACCTGATTCATTATATCAATTAGGAAATAATTATTATGTTAATGAAAAATATGATCAAGCAATAAATATCTATGAGGAGATTTCAAGTAGGTTTGAGCATGAAGATTTATACCTTAATTTAGGTAATAGTTATTACAAAGTAGGTGCTTTAGGAAACGCAATATGGTCTTACGAAAAAGGACAATTATTATCTCCTAGAAATAATGATATTAATTATAATTTAAATTTCGTTCGTAATCAAATTAGAGATCGGATTATTCCCCCTGATAATTTTTTTCTTATCTCTTTTTATCGTGCTATTATAGAGAAATTAACTTTATTAGATCTTTTAGCTACGTCAGGGCTGATATTTTTTATTCTTGGAATAGTATTTATTGCTAAAGATTTTGACTTTTTATCAAATAGAATTACTAGTTTAATTAATACAATATTACTATTCCTTATTATTTCCAATGGAATCATAATGCTAGATAAATATTGGGATGTTTTTGATAAAAAAAGTGGTGTTGTTATATCCGTTGAATCAAATGTTCGTTCTTCACCCATAAATAGAGGAGAGAACATTGTTTTTCTTATTCATGAAGGTACGAAAATTGAAATAATCACTGAGGAATCAGGATGGTATGAAATAGTTTTGCTAGATGGTAAGAAAGGTTGGATACCTATGAATGAGGTACGAACAATTTGAAGCTAATTATTCTATTTTTTTCTATTATCTCAATTCTTCATGGCCAAAATAATAAAATAAAGTTTGATCCAAATAAATTAAGAGACCCTGAGCCGAAGTGGCTTAAGATTATTAATCCAATTAATTCTAAGGAATTATCTAATCAAGACAGTGCCAGTTTGGATTATAAATCAATTATTGTTGAAGGGTTTAGGATTCAATTATTTGCTACACGTGACCGATTTAATGCAGAAAAATTCAAAATAGACCTTGGAAAGATTTATGATAAAAAGATATATGTTATTTTTGAAGCACCAAACTATAAGGTGCGAATTGGAAATTTTATAGATCGTAACCGTGCTGAAAAAGTTCGAAGTGAATTCTCAAAGAAAGGTTATCCTTCAGCATGGATTATTAGAGCTAAAATCGAACCAATAAATGATTAAAAATAGTATTTCCTATTATCTATAATTTTAGCTTTTTCTTTTAGTTCCGACATCCAATTTTGATAAAATTTGTTTTGCTTAGTCATTGTTAGATCAGATTTAATAATATTTTGCTGATCAATCCAGGCCGTTGAATCAAAATCACTAATTTTATTTACTATTACTAGGCCATAACCTCTAAATGTTTTAACTGGTCCAATAAGATCATCTTTATCGGATCTTATAAGAGAGCCAATTAACTGATCTGATTTCCCAAGAGATATGAATGAATCAGATAACTTCTTTTCGTCAGATGGAATGTACTCTAATTTCTCATTATTATTTTTTAGTGATTCAAATGTAGTTCCATTTAATACTTTAGTTTTTAATCCTATTGCGAATGTTTTTTTTGCTTTATCACGTTGTTCACTTTTTAGTTCACTTATAATCTGATCTCGAACATCATTAAATGGTAATGCTCCTTCTAATGAAATTGAATCAAGAGCGAATACTGCAAAATAGTCATTTGTTTCTAAGGGGTCCGATATATCAGATATATTAGCATCGAATGCCCAACGGATAGCAGATCTAAAGGATCCTAGTCCGCCTATAAATAAATCATTGCTTCCTAAGAAATTAGCAGCTTGTTTTTTTACAGTATGACTATCTAAAGCAGTCGAAAATGAATAATCCTGTGAATCATAGCTAAATAATGTTGCTTTTCTACGTAAATCAGAACGTGATTTTTGTCCTAATTCAATTTTCAGAAGTATATGGCGAGCTTTT
>Ga0207992_1000366_pt1 | contig 23898 bp, 18 predicted proteins | sample ETN02SmetaG_FD_185788 | JGI IMG/M metagenome (GOLD analysis project Ga0207992, IMG submission 185788) | Marine microbial and viral communities from oxygen minimum zone, Eastern Pacific Ocean - ETNP2014F10-02SV255 (SPAdes) (version 2) | ecosystem: Environmental > Aquatic > Marine > Oceanic ...
CAAGATAGCACGATGTGATCATAGCATTGTTCCCGGTTTCTACAACCAGCATAATATCTGATTCTTTTGCTAATTGTACAACCGGGGTTAATAGCTCGACTAGCTTATTCCAGGCCCCATCGCTTACATTCCATTTTTCTGCTCCGTGCTCACCGAATAATACCATCTCCTTGCGAAAACTCATGATTCGGACCAAAGGCGATCCAAGCTTGTGGGCCATATCAATACACTCTTTGAGTTTTTCCATGTGGTGATCATAGGTACTGTCACCAATACTTACCTCATGCACACCAATGCCAGCGAAATTATGTCGAGAGATACAAGACGCCTCCATATTATATTTTTTTAATAATTCCTCTGCTTTATCGATTTCACTTTTGGACATATCCCCAACTTCTTTTTCCCATAGATATTGTAGTTCCGCCTGATCAAGACCGTTGTCGCTCATTACTTTTAATGCATGTTCAAAGTCTGTACTAATACCATCTGTTATTACACCTAATTTTGCCACTGTTGCCTCCTAATATTTATTAACTAATTTATTATTCACCACTCTACTTTGGTATCTGCCATTTTTTCTAATACCTTTACTATTGACCAATTATCTCCTCCCGGGTACATTGATATCCCCGCTTGAAACAATTCAAAAGCTGCGCCGGTGGTGAACATTGGTACTCCATTTTTCTTTGCCATGTCCATGGTGATTCCAAGGTCTTTATACATTGTAGATATATGGCTTCCGGTATTTTCAAATTTTCTATCCATAATTAGTTTTGCACAATTTTTAAATAACGGGCTACTTACTCCGCTACTGCTAAATACATCATACAGGGTTTTACCATCAATACCAGCCTTTGACCCTAATACTAAAGACTCAAAAATCGCTGCAAATGTCGACCCAATAAATGACTGAAGCGAGGCCTTCACAGTCTGTCCGTCTCCTATATTCTTACCTACGTGGAAAATATCTTTCGAGATAGCACCTAATATATCATGACAGTCACTAAAGGTTTTATCGTCTGCGGATGTCATGAGAGTAAGGGTCCCCTCATGGGCACCATCTAGCCCCCCACTCACCGGGCTATCAACCATCCTGATATTACTTTCCTTGGCAAGACTATATGCCGCTCTTACTTCTTCTGGGGTAATAGTTGCGGTTATGATTATAGTTCCTCTATCCTTTAGCCCTGGAGAAAGTTGTGTCACCACCTTTTTTACCTGGTCTCCATTCATGACCATCACAAAAACCACATCACATAAATCTCCTATTTGTGAAACACTTTCAGCGGCCTCTCCACCATGAGAAACTATTTCCTCTAAGCATTCTTTACGCAGATCGTACCCCATTGTAGCATATCCAGCCTTGATTATATTTTTTGCAATTCCCATGCCCATATTTCCAAGGCCTATTATACCAATTTTTTCCATTGTCTTAATTTTTCTCCTTTAATAGATTAGTCAATATTTATTTCTCTAAAATACTTCTTAATTTATTTGATGATGTTTCCAGTTTATTGAACTGCCCAACTAGTTCTCCATTTTTAAAAATAAAAAATTCATCGCCAAGTGAAAATGCCTGTTCAATATTATGTGAAACTAATATTACATTAATATTATGTTCTTTCAGCTGAGCAATTTGCTCAACAACCTTAGCAGACTCTCTCACACCAAGCGCGGAGGTTGGTTCATCAAGAATAAGAATTTTAGCTCCGAAATATAAAGCCCTCGCAATAGCAAGAATTTGCCTCTGCCCACCAGAGAGAGTCCCAGCAGGTCTTTTTGCATCTTCAATATTTATATCGAATTTTTTTAATTCCTTGATTGTGGTTTCAATTGCGAAATCTTTATTAATTGTATTCAAATGTCCGCGGATTGGCTCGTTCCCCAAAAAGAAATTTCGATAAATATTCATAATGGGGATGATCGCAAGATTTTGATAAACGGTCGATATCCCCGTATTTAGTGCTTGTCGAGGGTTTTTGAATAATACTCTTTTTTCATTAACCTTATATTCTCCTTGATCTGGTTGAAAAACACCAGAAATTATATTCACAAGGGTTGATTTTCCCGCACCATTATCTCCCAAGATACAGTGAATCTTTCCTGAATCTGTGACCATTGAAATATTTTTTAAGGCGCTTATGCTGCCGAAGTTTTTATAAATGTTTTTTAGGACTATTTGATTGTTAAATGTGTGCATATTTTTTCCTAAATATCCCATTTACCAACACTGCAGATATCAACATCGCACCCATAAATACCTGAAACCAGTCTGCATCTACTCCTGCAAAAATTATTCCTTGCTTTACTATACCAAATATTAAAGCTCCTATCATTGTCCCGATGATAGAACCGTACCCCCCTGTTAGAAGAGTCCCTCCTATTACAGCAGCAATAATAGCGATGAATTCCTTTTGTTCTCCCCTCAGAACATCCGCACCACCAAAAGTAGTGACCTGTGTGATCGCAATAAACCAAGCACAAAACGCTGTTAACATAAAAAGAGAGACCTTTACATTTTTGACAGGTATCCCCATTAGGCTTGCACTTTCTTTAGATGCTCCAGTCGCAAAAATCCAGTTTCCAATTTGTGTATGTCTCAATAGTAGATAACCCAGGACTCCAAAGAGAACCCACCAAAAAATTGAAATAGGGAAATCAGTTCCTGATATAGTCAGACTGTTCCCAAAAATAGAAGACATAATATTATAGCCTTTTGAATCCGCCAAACCCCCTAGCTGTGTTCTGCCTGTTACCAGTTTTGAGACTGCTATTGTGATTCCCCTGACCATAAACAAAGAGCCCAAGGTAATAATAAAAGATGGTAAACCACTTTTTACTACGGTTATTCCATTACAATAACCAATAAACACCACCATGATCAAAGTCAAAAAAGATGCAACTGGCATGCTCAAATTAGCCTCCACCGTTAATAACGTGACTGACATACTAGAAAACCCGATTAATGATCCTATCGAAAGATCAAACTCTCCGCTTATCATTAGAAGCGTGACACCAATCGCAAGGATCCCAATTTCAGATGAGACCTGGAGGTAGGATTTTGTACCTTGTAAAGATAAAAATCCATTATGAGCAAATATTGCAAAAAACACCCAAACAAAGACCAGCCCCAAAAGAGCACCTGTTTCTGGTCTTGAAAACATACCTTTCAAAGAAATCATCTTGAGCCTTTTTTACTTAGTGCTAAAACATCTTGGGCGTTTTCAATATTAATGATACTTGGCCCAGTTTCAAGTTTTTTATAGGCAGGGGTGTTTTTGTTTGTGATATACAGATCCATTAGAACTATAGGCAGATAACCCTGTAAATACTGCTGCTGGTCTAACGCAAAAACAATATGTCCGCCCAAGATCCCATCAATGATCTCAGGTGTAAAATCAAAGGTTGCCATACTGATTTTTTTCTGAGGATCAATATCTTTCAGTAGACTTACTATAGGTATAGCACCCAATGGACCTAGGGCCAATATGCCATCAACACCTTTGTTTGAACTAAGAAATGCCCTAACTATTTCTCTGGTTTCTGATGGGTCGGAGGCATCTATAGGAACCGTTTTAACATCAACATTGTTCTCTATAAGGATCTCTCTAAAACCTTGCTCCCTTTGATCTAAACTAATATTTCCTATTTCGTGGTTTATGCAGAGCACATTATTTACTCCTGTTTTTAACATTTCTTCGCCAGCCTTAATCCCCGCCTCGTACTCACTCTGCCCGACATATGTAAGGATATCAACCTCTTCCATTATCTCACTACCAGAATTAATTACAATAATCGGTATATTCTTTTTTGATGCGGAGACAATGCTTTTTCTCAGCGCTGGGATATCCGGCACAGACAGGATCAGCCCATCTGGCTCGGTTGCAACAACGGCATCTATCATCTGAGACATGGTTACCATGTCAAAATTTTGTGGTGATTGATAGTGAAAAGCTATCCCAAGGTCTTCGGCTGCATCTTTTGCACCATTGCTGACAATACTCCAAAAAGGATCTGTGGCCTGACCATGGGTAACCATTTTGATCGTAATTTTCTTTTCCGATTTGTTTATAGGTTTTTCGCTATTAGAGCAAGAAACCAGAATGAAACCAATTACCGTCAGATAAAAAAATTTATACATATATCTCATACTCACATTCCTTACAACTGAATAGGTTTGTTTTTTAACAACGACTTATTTGCAGCTAATCCAATCTTAAGCGCGTGGAGGCCATCATCAACATTTGCATGGTCGACAGTTTCACCACTTGTTGATCTAATGAAGTCTGCGATTTCTATTTGGTAAGACTCTTTATATCTATCAATGAAAAAGTTCTTTGGGTTGGCAGATGTAAATCCATCCTTGGTCCCTTTCCTTACACCATGTAAGAGTTTATTCCCAACGATCATAGTGCCCTTAGATCCGAGAACCTCTATTCTCTGATCGTAACCATATACTGCTTTTCTAGAGTTATTGATAGTCGCAAGTATCCCATTTTTTAGAGTCATGTTTATTATAGCGGTATCAATATCATTTGCTTTTTTGATTTCAGGATCAATGAAACAGTCTCCCTTAGCATATATCTCAGATATTTCAACACCCGATAGATACTTTACCATGTCAAAGTCATGAATAGTCATATCAAGAAACATCCCGCCAGATTTTTCGACATAACTAATCGGTGGGGGATACGGATCTCTAGAAATTATTTTTATCATGTGGAGGTCACCAATATCTCCGCTGACGATGGATAATTTTAAACTAGAAAAGTCGGGGTCAAATCTTCTGTTAAAGCCAACATGCAGATTTAGGTTTTTACTATCTACAAGAGACTTTACCTCCATGATTTCTTTGATAGACAAACCAAGGGGCTTCTCACAGAAAATATTTTTTGTGGCTTTTGATAGTTCTTTTATCTGTTCAACATGGTAGTTAGATGGTGAACAAATTATAACTCCATCAATCTTTTGAAGACTAAAAAGATCCGCTATGTTTTTGGACTGCTGTATGCCCCTCCTTTTCAATCCCTCATCTATATCTAAGATGGGATCAACGATTATTTTTAGATTTGCGCCTTGCATTGATAAAATATTTTCAGCGTGTATTCTTCCAATTCTTCCAAAACCAACTATTGCCAAATCAACACTACTCATACTTTACGCCCTGTGGTCTTTTGGTTTTTAGAGACTGCCTGCCTGCCTCTGCAACTTGTATTGCAGATAAAATATTTTCTGGGCCAACACTTGGCGTCGTGTTAGATACAATTGAGTTATAAAAATGTTTAAGTTCATTTAAATATGATTCTCTATATCTTTCTATAAATGAGTGTTTTATTTTGGATGATTTAGTTTGGTTTGAATCGCTCAAAGAATAGAGGTTGTCTTTTTTGTTTTCAACTAAGATCATTCCTTTAGAACCAAATAGCTCAATTCTTTGATCATAACCATAGTGAGTCTGTCTTGAGCTGTCGATCAAGCACAGCACTCCATTTTCAAGCTCAAGTGTAATGATAGCATTATCAACATCATCTATGTCTCGTAATCTTTTATCTATAAATACCCCTCCATTTACATATATTTCTTTGATCTTTTCCCCTGTTAAAAAGTTCAACATATCAAAATCATGTATACATAGATCAAAAAGCATCCCACCAGAAGATTTTAAAAATTTAAAACTTGGTATTGAAGCATCGTGGTTTGTAATGTGTATCGTGTGAATATCACCCAATGCCCTGGAGTCCATTTTTTCTTTTGCCACAAGAAAATCTTGATCAAATCTCCGATTTAAACCAACCTGAATAAATATGTTTTGCTTATTCTTTATGGTGATTAATTCTTTGATTTCATCTTCAGAAAAGGAAATAGGTTTTTCACAAAAAACATGTTTCTTTTGCATCACACACTTTTTGATTATCTCATAATGCGTTGGAGTTGGCGAGCACACAATAACCGCGGTTATTGTTTTATCTGAAAGAACGTTATCAATATTGTCGCTAATGACTACATCCTCCAGATTTTGAGTAAAGTCAGTATTAGGATCTGGATCTGCAATGCTTTTTAGATTAAATAATGGAAGGCTCTGGCAAATATTTTTTGCATGCATTTTGCCAATTCTCCCTAACCCAACAATGCCGATGTTGATTTTTGTTTTTTTCATCCGAAAGTTTTAATATACTTTAGTCAACAGATAATATTAGAGTTGCAATAATCTAATGCAAATCTAATAAAACAAGGAGGTAGTATGAATATCAATCTAATCAAATGGGTGTTTGTTTTAATTTTATCATTTCAATTTATATTTGCTGGTGGTGTTAGCGGAAAGGTCTCTGACGCTAGTTCTGGTGATTTTCTACCAGGTGCTAATGTGGTCCTTGATGGTACAAACTATGGAGCATCTTCAGATAGATATGGAGAGTTCAACATAAGCAATGTCCCTGATGGTAGTTACACCCTAACAGTAACCTATGTTGGTTATGCTGATTATTCAGATAGTGTGACCGTTGGCTCAGATGTGGTAACCAAAGATATAACTCTGAGTGTTGACTATGTTGCGATGGAGGCTGTTAATGTTACTGGCCTGGCACAAGGGCAGGCAAAAGCACTGAGTCAGCAGCGCAGCGCTGGTAATATTAAAAATATTGTTTCCAGAGATCAGATGGAGAAATTTCCTGACCAGAATGTTGCAGATGTTTTGCAAAGGCTCCCAGGTATTGCTCTAGAGAGTGATCATGGTGAGGGACGCTACGTTCAAATTAGAGGAGCGGAGGCCACACTAAACACCACCACTATTAATGGTGTAAAGGTACCCAGTCCTGAAGATGTAAGAAAAATTTCATTAGATATTATACCTAGTTACTCGCTTGGTTCTGTTGAAGTAACAAAGGCTATTACCCCAGACATGGATGGTGATGCAATTGGTGGTCATGTAAACCTGATAACCAAAAATGCTTTTGACTATGATGGTCAATTTATGGAAGCAAAGGTTGCTGGTGGGCATAGACCTCTCTATGGAAAAAGTGGAAGCATGGGTGCATTTACCTATGGTAATCAGTTCATGGATGGTAGACTTGGTTTGCTTGTTTCTTCAAGCTATGAGTTTAACGATATGAAAACAGATAATATTGAGGTAGAGTGGGCTGATGAATATGAGTATGTAACAGATGTTGTTGATAGTGAGGAGGATGAGACATATGTTGTAGAAGAGGCTGATGGTAGAATTATAAATGATGTGGCATTAAAGAACTATGCATTAAGTAGAGAAAGGATAGGAATAACATCAAGCCTAGACTATAAGCTCGCTAACAACTCAAAAATCTATGCCAATTTTATTTCAAATACATACACCGATATTGAAAATAGAAATAGACTCCGCTATCGGTTTGATAAATCAGTTGATGAAGAAACACCTGGCTCTGGGTATTATGATATTACCTCGCAAGGTGGAACCGCTAAGTTGGCAAGAATATATAGGGAGTTGAAAAGTAGATCATCAATATCAAAAATCAATAGTTTTTCATTTGGTGGAGATCACGCTTTAGGAAAAATGAGAGCAGACTGGTCATTGACAAAATCTTATGCAGAAGAACTACGGGACCCATCAGCAAATGCTGAGTTTGTGGTAAAAGATATAAATATGAACTACGAATTCAGCGATGTAAACCACCCTCAAGTAACTAGCTTTACCGACGAAGATGGAAATGCTTTTGACCAACATGACCTGTCAAGCTATGAGCTGGATGCAATTGAATTAGAAGGTAATTATATACCCAAAGCTAAAAGCCCAAATGGAAATTTAGTGTCGGGCGATGATCAAGTTATGGCTTTTAACCTTTCTATGCCTCTTACTTTAGGTGGTGCCAACGGTGAAATAAAAGTAGGTGCAAAACTGTCTAGTAAAATAAAAAATTCAGACAGATCTGGTGCAGAGGTTTGGGAATGGGATGGTGATGACGACCTAATAATGAAGGGCTTTGATATGGATATCGAAGGTGATAAATATATGGATGGGAACTATGTCCACACACATGGTATAAATGTAGATAAGATACGTGACCATATGAGTGCAAATATTGGATCATATGAGATACTGCCAATGTATGAAGATGCCATCCTTGAAACATGGGATGCAACCGAAGATATTTCTGCATTCTATGGAATGACTAATATGAGAATGGGTAAAATCAATTTTATCGGTGGGGCTAGAATGGAAAAAACAGCTACAGAGTATAACTCCTGGGCTGGTAATGTAGAAGATGCTGAAGATGGTGAGCTAAGCATAGATGAGACTCTTGCGGAATTTTTCACCGCTCAAAAGGTTGCCAAAGAATATACAGATATATTACCAATGGTTCACGTTCGGTATTCTGTTAATGATAGAACCCTGGTTCGTGCAGCATACACAGAGAGCATTGCAAGAGCAGATTTTGCTTCATTGGTTCCGTTTATTGCTACTGATGGAGATGACGCTGAGGCAGGAAATCCCGAGCTTGAGTCTGCACACTCTAAAAACATAGACCTTATGTTGGAATACTATCCAAAAGGTTTAGGTATATTTTCTTTTGGCTATTTTAGTAAGGCCATAGATAATTATATCTACACGGCAGTTATGGAAGATGCAACAATACGCGATGGTTCCAAGGTTTATGATGAGGTCGTTATGCCCGTTAATGGGGACAACGCCACTCTTAGTGGTTGGGAGATGAACGTTGTAAAGAATTTAGATTTTTTACCTGGCCCGTTGAGCAACCTGTCGCTTTATTTTAACTATACATCTACATCATCAAAGGCTGATTATGGTCCTGAACGTGAAAAAACAACTTTCCCAGGTCAGGCTCCAGCGACTGGTAATCTGAGCTTCGCTTATGAGACCAATAAACTAACTGCGAGATTTTCTCAATCTATCGCTGATCAATATATAGTTGAAGTTGGTGAAGATGCGGATGAGGATATTTATTATGACCCTGCAAATCGTCTAGATTTCTCTATGAGTTATAATATTAATAACAAGCTCACTCTTTTTGCAGATATACTAAACATAACAAACGTTCCTCATGTATATTTTATGGGTGACGCTAGTAAACCTGTTGAGAAAGAGGTTTATGGAGCAACAATGAAAATTGGAACAAGTTATAGATTCTAATTTTTTAGTGAATTTCTAAAATTGAATAAGGGCCTCTTTGAGGCCCTTATTTTCTTTGTTTAATTGATTAATTTAGAATATTACCTATGAATACTAATTATACCTCTATTTTGCTTTTTTTGATTTTTTCTCTTATTGCATTTCAATGTGAAAAAAAATCAACCACGATTCCTGTAGATGGTTCTGTATCTGCGATTTTTGAAACTGATCCTGTTGGGGATTCTGATGATACAGCGGATGATCCGTGCGTATGGGTTCATCCTAGTGACCCATCTTTATCTGTTATCATTGGAACGGATAAACACGAAAATTCTCCCGGACTAAGAGTATATGATCTTAACGGCGCACAGATCGATGTTACCAGCAATGAAAAAGCAAATAATGTAGATATAAGATATAGTATGGAACTTGGCGGTAAAAAACTTGATATTATTACTACAGGATTGAGAGTCTCAAATACCCTAGGTGTTTATACAATTGACCCAGACAGTAGACTTCTATCATCCATTTCCTCAAGAGCTATAACACTTGGGATAGAAGTATATGGTTCTTGTATGTACAAAGACAACGCAACAAAAGAGTTTTACGCAATTGTGAATGATAAAAAAGGAAACGTTGAGCAATACAGATTATTTGATAATGGATCGGGCTTGGTGGATGCTGAGCTTGTTAGAGCGCTCAAACTTCCTGGCCAACTTGAGGGTTGTGTGGCTGATGACATTCTAGGTCACCTATATATAGGTGAAGAAGAAAGCGGAATATGGAAATTCGATGCGGACCCAAATGGATCGAAAGAGGGTGTTCTTATCGATACCGTCGGCCCCCACATTGCAGCTGATGTTGAGGGACTAACACTCTATTACGCTGGTGAAACTGATGGTTATCTAATTGCATCAAGCCAGGGTGATAATACATACACGATTTACTCTAGAGGCAATGTAAATAATTTTATTGGCAGGTTCTCTGTGGTGGATAGCGAAACCATAGATGGGACCAGTAGCACAGATGGTATTGACGTTTGCAATATGAATCTAGGTGGAAGATTGAGTGATGGGATCTTCATTGTTCAGGATGATGTGAACGACGTTGGAAATCAGAATTTTAAAATAATATCTTGGGACGAAATAGCATCCATATTTAATCCACCACTTAAAATTAATAGTGGTTATGATCTTCGTAACTAAATAACCATAGGCTCTTTATATGAAGCTGACAATGGCTCAAGCAGTTGTTCGTTATTTGAACAATCAATATGTTGAAAGAGATAATAAAGAGAACAAATTTATAGCTGGAGCTTGGGGAATATTTGGACATGGAAATGTCGCTGGCCTTGGAGAAGCACTCGAACAAAATAAAAATCTAAAACATTTTTTACCTCGCAATGAACAAGCAATGGTTCATACCGCGGTGGCATATGCAAAACAAAAAAGGCGTATGGAAACATTCGCCTGTACCAGCTCCATAGGACCCGGGGCAACAAACATGATAACCGCAGCAGCGGGAGCAACTATCAACAGGCTCCCTGTGTTGCTTTTACCAGGTGATATTTTTAGCAGGCGCAATGTTGGTCCGGTTTTGCAACAACTAGAACATACAAACTCACCTGATATGTCTGTGAATGATTGTTTTATACCCGTTAGTGTTTTTTGGGATAGAATAAACAGACCTGAGCAAATTATTTCATCCTTACCTGAGGCGCTTCGAGTTTTGACTGATCCTGTTGCTACAGGTGCAGTGACCCTATCCCTACCACAGGATGTACAGGCAGAGGCTTATGACTACCCAAATCATTTTTTCAATAAAAGGGTTTGGAGCATCCCAAGAAATATTCCATCAGAAGATTCAATAGTAAACGCAGCTGCAATGATCAAACAGTCTACAAATCCGGTTATTATTGCTGGAGGTGGTATTATCTATTCAGAAGCAGAAGAAACCCTGAATGAGTTTTGCAATAACACAGGTATTCCAATTGGAGAAACGCAAGCAGGAAAAGGATCTCTACCTTGGAACCACAGTCAAAATCTTGGAGCTATTGGTGTAACTGGGACAAGCGCCGCAAATACAATATCCAAAGATGCTGACCTTATTATTTGTATTGGCACAAGACTATCAGATTTCACTACCGCTTCAAAAACCCTATTCCAAAACCCAGGTGTTAATTTTTTAAATATCAACATATCTTCTTTTGACGCTCATAAACACTCATCTGTTTCCTTAGTTGGTGATGCAAAAAAATGTCTTGAGCGCCTAAATCATTTATTAAAGAACGATGGTTTTAGTATATCTGTGAAATATCGATCTGAGATCAAACAGCATAAAAATGACTGGAACAAAGAGGTAGATAGAATATTTAACCTAAATAACCAACCAGCTGTTAGTCAAGGAGAGGTTATTGGGGTAATATCAAATTGTATGAATGAGGATGATGTCGTTGTATGCGCTGCCGGTAGTCTTCCTGGAGATATGCATAAGCTCTGGAGAAGCATAAACGGGAATCAATACCATATGGAATACGGTTATTCATGCATGGGCTATGAAGTTGCTGGTGGGTTAGGTATAAAAATGGCAAAAGACTCTGGAGATGTATTTGTAATGGTTGGAGATGGATCTTATTTAATGATGAACTCAGAAATTGTAACAGCAGTCCAAGAAAATGAAAAGCTTATTATAATTTTAATAAATAACCACGGGTTTGGAAGTATAAATGGTCTCTCTCTGAGCTTAGGAAGCAAAGGATTTGGGAATCAATATAGAAAAAGAGACGAGTCATCATCTGAATACATAGGTGATAAACTTCCTGTTGATTATGCGGCACATGCCAAGTCTATGGGAATTGATGCGATAACGGTCAAAACCAAACAAAGACTAGAAAATGCTATTGCTAAAGCGAGAGAGAATAATGGTTCAACATTGATAGAGGTTGTCGTAGACCCCGATGCAAAAGTACTTAGCTATGGGGCATGGTGGGATGTTCCAGTTGCTCAAATATCCGAGTCAGACAAGGTCACAAGAACAAGAGCAGAATACGACAAAAAAATAAAAGGCGAGAGAGATTTTTAATTTAGAAAATAGTGAGATTCGTTTTGGTGTTGCCCCAATTAACTGGAGCAATGACGATATGCCAGAGTTAGGTGGTTACTATACCCTAGATACAATACTAGAAGAGATGCAAAAATCAGGTTATAGCGGTACTGAAATAGGGAACAAGTTTCCTAAAGAAGCGTCAACTATAAAAAGAGTTCTGTCGAAATATAAACTTGAACTGGCTTCAGCTTGGCATTCTACATTTTTTTTATCAAAGACAATCGATGATGAACTTGAAAAAATTCACAAAAAAGCATCCCTATTAGCCGAGAGCGGAGCTCTAATCATTAACATAGCTGAGTGTACAGGCTCTGTACATGGGACAATGCAGAACCCACTTTCATCAAAGCCAGTTTGTAGTGAAAAAGACTGGGATATTCTAACAGGTTCTTTAGACAAAGCAGGGGAAATTTGTAGCTCCTATGGAATAAGTATAGCATACCACCATCATATAGGGACATATATTCAAAGCGAGAAGGAAATTTTTAAGCTACTATCTAGCACAGACCCAAAACTTGTTAATCTCTGTGCCGACACGGGGCACCTGTTTTTTGCGGGCGTTGATCCTGTTAAGTTTTTCGAAAAAAACATGAATCGAATCAGACACATACATTTTAAGGATCTAAGGCCTGGTGTCTTCAATGATATAAATTTTGAGAAGATTTCATTTTTAAATGCAGTTTTGTCTGGTGTTTTTACTGTTCCGGGAGACGGGTGCATTGACTTTGAATCTATTAGTAAATCAATAGATGTTTCTGAATACAGTGGTTGGATAATTGTTGAAGCCGAACAAGATCCTTCTAAAGCAAATCCTTTTGAATATGCAATGCGATCCAGAAAATATCTTAATAAAATTTGGAGTAATTAAAATGTCTCAAAAAACAAAAATGCAACAGGCAGCCGACCTTGGGTCTGACTGGTGGAATGACTCCAATGACCACCTAGAACTTAAGCACGCTTATGATGAGGGCGCTGTAGGCGCAACCTCTAACCCTGTTATCACATTACAAAGCGTAAAAAACCACCCCGATCTTTGGAATCCCGAGATTGATAAAATGATCATCGAACACCCAAACTACTCAGAGGATGAGATTCTATGGCTTTTGATTGATAAAGTCGGGAGAAAAGCTGCTGAAATATTATTACCAGTCTATGAGAGAACAAATGGTGAGAAAGGGAAACTCTCTCTTCAAGTTAATCCAAAATATTACAGGAACGCTGAGGCAATGTTTGAGCAGGGTAAATATCTATCCTCATTGGCACCCAACATTGCCATAAAGTGTCCAGCTCTTCCAGCCGGAATTGAGGCGATGGAAAAACTAACATCAGTTGGAATATCTATCAATGCAACTGTCAGTTTTACCGTACCACAGGCACTAGAGGTTGCAGAGGCAATTGAGCGAGGACTAAAAACAGCAAAAAACAATGGTATGGATACATCAACAATCACTCCCTATGTTACCATAATGGTTGGTCGTATCGATGACCACCTAAAACGTCAGAGAGAGGATGAGAATATTGATATTGATCCAAATTTAATTAACTGGGCCTCTATAGCAATTTTTAAGAATGCTTATACTTTATTTAAGGATAGAGGATATAGGTCAAAGCTACTGGCAGCTGCCTTTAGGTGTGATCTTCACTGGAAAGAAATTGTTGGTGGAGATGTAATAATCAGCATGCCTTATGATTGGTGGAATCAGTTCAACCAGTCAGATATTGAGGTGAAAAACAGAATGGAACAACCTGTGGATGAGAAAATTATTTCTACTTTACGCGAACACTTTAAGGATTTTAATCGGGCATTTGACAAAGACGGGATGCAGCCTGAAGAATTTCTGTCATTTGGCGCAACTGTCCACACAATGAACACTTTTTTAGATGGATATGATGAGTTTATCAGTCTAATAAGAGATCATATGATAAAGGAATAGGAGAATATTATGAGCTTAATTCATCCACATCGAAATGGTTTTAAATCTGGCGTAAATAACTATAGTCAAACGCTAGAAAAAACCGGAATGGATTTTGACATATTGGTTCTAAATGAAAATGACAACTGGTCGATTGAAGATAGCGACAAAGAGATGGCTGTGGTTATAGTTGGGGGCAGAGGAACCATTGATTTTCAAGGCACAGAGTTTTTATTTGATAGACCAGATTGGATCAATAGCAATCCAACAGTGGTTCATATGAGCGCAGGTGAGAATGTTAAAATTTCAACAAAATCTCAATCGAGAATCGCTGTTATAAAAACAATCAACAATGAAACATTTAAAGGTAAAATATATTTACCAGAGGTAATTGACATAGAACACAGAGGAAAAGACCAGCTTGATGATACCTGCTACCGATTAGTTAGGCTTGCATTTGATGATACAATTTCTCCAAACGAGGCAAAGCTTGTCATTGGTGAGGTTTTAAATTTTCCAGGAAAGTGGAGCAGCTTCCCACCTCACCACCACTCCCAACCAGAGCTATATTACTATGAGCTTTCACCAGATTGGGGTTATGGCCACGGTGAACTAGGTGAAGATGTTTATAAAATAAAAAACGGTGATGTGTTAGCGATTACAAATAGCAAGACACATAGTCAAACATCTGCGCCGGGATTTTATATGTACTATCTCTGGGCAATAAGACATGATGATAAAAAAAGATATGATGGTTTTACATACACCAAACAATTTGAAGGTATGCTGGAGTAGTCAATGATCAAACATCGTTATCTCAATTTTCATTTCATCTTATTCATATCATATAACCTGGTAAGTGCAGCAGAGATTGAATATTATTGGTCTGGAGCGACCACCGAAAAAAGCGCAGTTGTTTCTTTTGCTACAGACTCGGATGCAAAAATAAGAGTACAATATAGCGACAAAAAAAACTTCAGGACAAATACGCTATTTTCAAGAACTCAATTTGTCGGTAGTCGTTCAAATCATTTTTCAAAAATAGAACTCTCTGCCCTAAAACCTGGAAAAACATATTACTATCGTTTTAGTGTTAATGGAATAATAGATAAAACTAAAACAGGAAAGTTTAAAACACACACCAAGGGACCATTTTCATATAAAATAACACTCGCCACCTGTGCAACAACAGGATCTAACAACCCCGTTTTTGATCGAATTCGAGAAGAAGAGTCATTGTTCTATTTAATGTTGGGGGATTTTCACTACGGCAACATCCGAAGAGATTGTGAAGATAACTTCCTAACCTATTTTCGTGCAACACTTGGCTCTATGAAACAATCTAAACTGTATCATAATACCGCTATTGCATATATGTGGGATGATCATGACTATGGACCAAATAATAGCGCTGGAATTGCTCCTAATCAATATGGCTATGTAGCATGCCAACCAGAGGCTCGAACAGCTTATAAAAATTATGTCCCCCACTATCCACTTGCCTTTAAAGAAGAGGGAAAAGTTATTTCTCAGTCATTTAACGTTGGAAGGGTTACCTATTTACTAACGGATTTGAGATCTGAAAAAGACCGGCCACTATTTCAAGGAGATTGTAAAAACCTAGGGTCAGATGATTGTAAAAAAACAAAGCAGGGTACAAACTTTGGTACAGAAGAACATTTAAAATGGTTTAAAGATCAATTACTTCAAGCCAAGAGGAACAACCATGCTGTGGTGTGGCACTCAAGCTTCCCGTTTGTAAGCGCGCCAGATCTAAGTTGGTTTAATTGTGATGAAGATAATACCATAAAAACTGATGATGGTTTTGAGTGTGAGGATCACGATAACTGGGGCTGGTATCCTGAAGAAAGAAGAGATATCTCTAATTTTATAAAAAAGAATAACATTCCTGTTTGTATTGTTAGTGGAGATGCCCATATGAGTGCAATCGATGATGGCACAAACAGTGATTATGCTACTGGCGGTGGGGCACCTATTCCTGTTTTCCATGCAGGACCACTAGATAGAAAACCAAGCATTAAAGGTGGCCCATATTCACATGGGGCAAGTGAGGTGCGTGGACAGTATGGGATTATGGAGGTACACGATGATGGCGAAAACAAGATTTGCATTGATTGGAAAGTAAAAAACTTTAAAGGCAATTATGTATTAAACACTGATGGTCTTCCTCTTGAACATTCGTTCTGTTTTGAATTAAATAAATAATGTCTGTAAAAATAATTGGTTTTTTTAAGGCTGGATCAGAAAAACCTGTTGTTTATGATAAGAATCAGATAGACAGTAAATATACGCAATACCGTAAAGAGATTCTTGCTTCTATAATATTACTATATGGCTTTGGTTATACCTGCAGACTAGCGCTTTCGGTTGTTAAAAAACCACTTATTGATAATGGGGTTTTTTCTATTGTAGATCTAGGCGTTGTTGGATCTGCTTATTTTTATGGTTATGCATTAGGAAAATTCTTAAACGGTTTTTTTGCTGATTATGCAAATATTAAACGGTTTTTCACTTTTGGTTTAATAGTGTCTGGTACGATAAATATTTCAATGGGATTAAACCAGTCTTTGATTTTGTGGGTTATATTCTGGTTTCTAAATGGTTGGGTGCAGGGTATCGGTGCGCCTTCATGTGCAATTGCCCTTACAAATTGGTTTAGCCCAAAAGAAAGGGGTTGGTACTATGGTCTTTGGAGCACAGCACACTCAATTGGAGAAGGGCTTACTTTTATTGGTACGGCCGCTTTGGTTGATTATTTTTCTTGGCATATCGGCTTTATTGGACCTGGGATATCACTAATTCTAATTACAATTGTTGGATATAGGTTTTTGCAAGACAGTCCAAGAAGTTTGGGTTTGCCTAATATTAGAGATTGGAAAAAAGAAAGCAATGTAATAAAAATATCAAGGAACTTTAATGACGTATTAAAAAATCAGTTAAAAATTATCAAATACCCCTCTATTTGGATTTTGGGGTTAGCCAGTGCAACCATGTATGTGACAAGGTACGCAATTAACAGTTGGGGTGTTTTATACCTTCAGGAAGCACGAGGTTATTCATTAATTGAAGCTGGGGCATTAGTTGGCTTAAACACTTTCACTGGAATCATTGGGTGTGTTGCATATGGACTTATATCAGATAAATATTTCAATGCTCGAAGACCTCCAGTAACATTGTTGTTTGGAATCACTGAAATAGCATCACTCTTTTTAATATTTTACGGGCCACAGTCAACGCTTGTTTTAACCATCGCTTTTATTGTTTATGGTTTTACACTCAGTGGTTTGCTCGCAGTTCTTGGTGGATTATTTGCTATAGATATTGCCCCTAAAAACATAACCGGTGCTGCCATGGGGTTTATCGGGCTTTTTAGTTATATTGGTGCAGGTATTCAAGAAAACATCAGTAGTATTCTAATAAAAATCACTCAATCTGAATTAAGCTCTGAAAAGATGTATAATTTTGATAATGTGATTATTTTTTGGATTGCTGCGTCAATCATTTCATTTTTTCTGGCCCTTTCACTGTGGAAACAAAAAATCGAAAATTGAAGGTCTTTTTGTTTGGACAGAAATTAATCAGGTTTTTAATTATAATTTGGTTTCTTGTACCACAACATATATTTGGGCAACAACCTATTAAAATGGCTCATTCACACAATGATTATTTAAATGATAAACCATTGCTAACTGCACTCGAAAACAGTTTTAAAAGTATTGAGGTAGATGTGTTTTTATTGAGGTCTGAATTATATGTTGGCCACAATTGGCTACAAATAAGAAAAAACAAAACCATCGAAAAATTATACTTAGACAATCTTTGGAAAACATATAATAAAAACAAGGGGAGTATCTACAAAAATAATATTCCACTATATTTATTGGTTGATTTCAAAACTGCTTCTGGTAAAACATATGACGCTTTGCTCACTAAACTTGAGAAATACAAGCCAATGTTGACCCGTGTTGTTTCTGACTCGTTTATTCAGGGGGCGGTGACAATAATAATATCAGGAGATAAACCAAGTGTTAGTGATTTTAAAAAAGAAACTGATCGTCTTACTTTTTTAGATGGGCGCTTTTCGGATATTGGTAAGAAAATATCCAACAATATTATGCCCCTTATTAGCATGAGTTGGTTAGATCATTTTCAATGGGAAGGGATTGGGAAAATACCAAAAAACCAGCGTGCTGTTTTAGATAAAATCATTAACACTGTGCATTTAGAAAATAAACACATACGGTTTTGGGCTACACCAGATAATAAAAACTCGTGGAGGGTTTTAGAGCAGGCTGGGGTTGATTTAATTAACACTGATAAGATTAGTGAGTTTTCTAATTACAAAATATCAAACTAGGTACTAATTCAAATACTTTTGAATTTTATTATGGATAGCCTTTTTTAGATTAAATTCTGTTTTTATAATTGCCTCTTCAATGGATTCATTTGGAGAGCTAATCTGAACCAACTCTGTGATTCCTTTAAGCTTAAGCTCTTTCAGGCTGTCATCTACTGTTCCACCAAATGCTATTACAGGAATAGATGTTTCTTTCCCCAGATTACCCAAGTGCATTAATATCTTTCCCTTTCTTGTTTGTCCATCTATTCTTCCCTCGCCAGTGATAATTAAATCGTAAGAGTTGAGTTTGATATGATTTTCCAGATCAAGAAGTTCGCTTATTAACTCAAACCCCGATTTGTATTTAGCATTTAAAAACGTCATAGAGCTAAAACCAACTCCTCCAGCAGCACCCGATCCTTCAGAATTAGAATAATCAGTAGGGCTAGTTTTTTTTGCAACTTGTGAAAAATGTCTTAAGTAATTCTCTAGTTTTTTAAGCTGCTCTTCATTTGCGCCCTTTTGTTTTCCATATGTATATGTTGCCCCATTAGTACCAAGTAACCGGGTTGATACATCACAGGCGACAACAAACGAAATCTCTTGCAGACGTTTTACAATTCTTGGTCTTTCAATTCTAACTATTTTGGGGATATTGTTTACTTGTCCTGAAAATATTTCGTCCTCATAATTATAAAACTTGAATCCAAGTGCGTCTAGCATACCAACGCCTATATCATTTGTAGCGCTTCCACCAATAAAAAGAATTATTTTCTTTACACCAGAATTAATTGCATCTAAAATTAGTTGCCCCGTACCAAAGCTTGAGGTTTTCATTGGGTTTCTCTGGTTCTTAGATATCATTTGAAGCCCAGAAGCTTTTGCCATTTCTATCATAGCTGTGTCTGTGTTTTTTTGAATGCAATACTCAGTAGTAATGTTTTTACCTAGTGGGTTTTTTACCCGAACTGTTTGATAATCATATCCATTTATATGCCTAAATACATCAATGCTCCCCTCTCCACCATCTGCCATGGGAATGGTTTGTATATGGGTTTGTGGATTTATTTTTAATATGGCATCTGTGGCTATAGCACAAAACTCAATAGAACTAATACTATCCTTGAAAGAATCTGGTATGATTAAAACCCTTTGAGCCCTGTTCATGAAAATTCAAAATTATATCTATCTGAAATAATACCGTCCACACCAATTTTTTTACAATAATTAATAGCTGGGGTTGAATTAACAGTCCATGTGTTTATGGCAATATTTTTCAACCGGCACATTTCAATTAGATTCTCATTTAATAAATCAGCTCTTGGATGTAGGCAGTCTGGGTGTGCGAGGTGTATCCATTTTATCATATCGGGTGTTTCTACAAGATAGCCTGTTTTGATGTTTGGAATAAACCATCTGGCATAAAACACAATAAAAGGATTAAATGATGAAATAAGAACCGGTTGTTTTATTTTATTTCTTATAATTTCTTTTCTCAAAATAGATATCGTAGAAAAATCAAATGGGCCAGAAAATTTTACCTCAATGTTTATTCTTATATTTTTGGGTAGTTGTTTGATAACATTTTCTAATCGGGGTATAAGCTTCTGATTTTTGGGATGGGAGTGTGCACCTGTTTTAATTTTATCAAGTTCCGAAGATTCCATTTCATGAATGTAGCCACTTTCATTGGTCTCCCCTTCTAGCTGATGATTATGAGAACAATAGACAACACTATCTTTAGATGATAAAACATCTAACTCAATTCCAGTATATCCCAACTTAATAGAGTTATTATATGCTTCAATTGTGTTTTCTGGATACTCTTTTGTGGTTCCTCTGTGCGCAATCATCATTGGGCTGGAAACATAAAAGCCCCCCATTCCTCGCGCTCTCCAATGGCCAAAGTAACTAACAATAACTATTAATAAAACCAGAGCTATTGTTATCATTTTAATGGCAAAAGGGTAAGCCTTTTAAACTCCTTGCTTTTTCTAATGTGGGACTCATTAAACCAAGTAGTTCTATATTTTCCGCTATGATATAGATCTGCCTGGTCTTTATAGTGTGGACTGTTATACAGCCCCGACTGCCCAGTTGGTATTATCTGCTGGGTTTCATTTAAGTTGCTAAAATCTACTACTCGCCTCATTGAGGCACCTGCTGTTTGTGCATATGGGTCACTGAATGAGTAAGAGCCAGCGTTTGGAGATTTGTCAGAGCCGCCAGAGGGGTATGGACCAACATTTAAACCAAATATCCAATTTAAAATCTTTTTTGAACCTATTTTATGATTGTGTGTCAGATAGTGAACTCTCCCCCACACCCAATTGTTTATATTGTGACCAGCAAGTCTCTCAATATCATACACACCATTGATAAATGATCTTGTTAGTATTTCTCCCAGCGTTTCAATCTTGTTTCTTGTTGTGATATCATCAACCCAGGAAGAATTTCCTTCTGCTAATATTTTTCGAAGACTGCGGTTGTGTAAATACTTCATTGACGTAAAAGCGTCTAAATATTTATCTCCCAACAAATCTAATTCATCACCAAAAATAGAGATTACAACCTGGCGTAAAACGGAATGGAAAATAAGAGCCCCTTTTGACTCTGGAGATTCTACAAAATCCCAATTTTCTAATATTTTTATCGCCTCTTTGTGTTTTCCTGTTTCATGACCTGTTTTTACAGATAATAGCAAAGGGGTTATTTCTTTCGCAAACAAAGATGTATAGTCTAATTGGATAGACTTCATGTCTTCTGTTGTAGCCCCATATAAAGTATCTAATCTTTTTATTATTTGTTGTGCCCTGCTTGGGTCTGCCCAAAGACCACTTATATAATAAGGAAAGTTTTCACCAATTATTTTATTGTTTGCGGTAGCAATATATCCTTTTTTTGGATTGAATAAATATGGCATTTCTTTATATGGGACCCTTCCGTCCCAATCATATTCTGAGTCATGCCCTGGGCGCGGTATTAAGCTAGAACCCTCTTTCCTTATTGGAAGAAAAACAGCAGGCCTCCATCCTATGTTGCCATCTACATCTGCATACACAATATTTTGTCCTGGTACTCCGAAGTCTTTTAATGCTCTTGAAAAATCATTCCAGTTTTTTGCTGTTGCCAAACCAAATAAGCCATCTATTTCTTTGGTAAGCCAATTACCTGTCCACGCCATTGACAGTGCAGTGCTTTCTCCCTTTAATAAACCATGAACATCAGTAATAATTGGTCCATGATGAGTAAGCCTAATAGAAACAGTTGTATCCCTATTGTTTCTTAGTTTAATAGTTTCTTCAACAATCTTCATATCATGCCAGTTTCCGTCATATAAGTATTGATTTTCATTTTCAGGGTTTATTTTTTCAATAAAAAAATCCATATCATCTACCATAGAGTTTGTAAACCCCCATGCAATATTTTCATTTTGACCAATAATTGGCATTGGAATACCGGCCAAACATAATCCACTTATATTAAATCTCCCCCCCTTTAGATGCATTTCATACCACCTAGGAGGTTGTGTAAATTCAAGATGAGGATCGTTCGCTAAAAACGGTTTTCCAGATTTTGTTTTGGAGCCAGAAATAACCCAGTTATTTGATCCAGAAACGGATGAATTATAGCCAAGGGTTTTTTGAAGTTTTAATTCTTCATCCATCATACTTGAAAATATTTCTTTTTCTAGGGAACTGTTGTTTTGTGCTATGGTCGGGTGAGAGACACTGTAATAAGGGTAGATCTCTTTTAGTTTTTCTTTTCCAAAATAATTTTCAATTGCCCCAAAAACAATTTCTGGTTTCCAAGAGGATGACATTTCTCTTGCCATCATTCTGGCATAGCCAGTAACAATAGAAGGGTTCCACAAAGGTGGTTTCATACCTGTAAGTTTAAATTCAATTGGCAGATCATTAGATACCTCATTAATTCTGTAATTGATTCCAGCACAGAATGCTCCTATTAAATTAATGGTTTCTGTTTTTAGCTCTCCAACCAGTTTTTTCGCTGTGTCGTGTATCCTCCAAGTTCTAAGATAAACATCACTACTGATCAGTTCATCGCCAAAAGCGTAAGCAAGTTCTCCGCGAACCGAATAATTAACCACAGACATTTGAAACAGCCTGTCTCTAGCAGCATAATAACCCGCAGCATAAAAAAGATCTTCTTCGTTTTGTGCAAAAACATGAGGCACTCCATACGTATCCGTATATATATCAACAGACTTATTTAAACCCTCTATTGATATGTGACCATCATATTTTGGGGTCGGGTGATAAAAATACCAATACGCTAAAAAAACCGCGGTGACCATAATAAGTATGATTTTATTTTTCATCAGCACTGAATATTAAGACCACTATAGATGTTAACCCTTATTTTTAATGGTTAGTAAAATTCTTTTATTGGGATCGATTTTAATTTTATTATAATGAGGGATTGCTATCGTTGTTGGTTTGTTTGTCAAAGACAATTTTCGCTGTCGTAAACCGATGTTTGAATTGTAATACACTTCAACAGGCATTGAAAAGTTTTTATTTTCCCAATATAGGTCGATAAACGTGTGATTAGATCCGTGTTTTGTGTTTTGAATCAAAACTGGGTAATCTTTTTCATACAAATAGGCCTTAAAGAACCAATCTATCTTACTTTTTGTTTTTAAATGAACAAGATTAATAAAATCTTTTGTTGTTACTTGATTGTTGGGTAATTGCTTTTTACTATATAAAAATTCACTTAAAATTTCGAAAAATTTATCATCACCAATTAAATAACGAAGCATGTGTAAAACATATGCCCCTTTATTATAGGGGTCCAATCCTGACACGTTTTCTATTGTGGCATTCCTGTGTGGAACAATTGATTGAGTAAGGGGAATTTTTTTAATTATTTTTTTTCTAAAAAACTTATTGTACTCCTCTATACCATATTTTTCTTCTAGATAAAGTGCCTCTGCATACACAGCAAATCCTTCGTGTATCCACAGGTCAGCCCAGTCCGATACGCTCAAATAATTTCCCCACCACTCGTGAGACATTTCATGGAACAATAGAAAATCATATCCTTTTTCATTGTTTTTGTAATCGTTTCCATAGGCAATCATTGTCTGGTGTTCCATACCCCAATAGGGAGCATTAACAAGTCCAAATTTTTCTTTTATCCATGGATATTGTCCAAAATTCCTTGTAAAAAAATCTAAAAACACCTCTACCTGATCTAACAAGGCTTCTGCCCCAGCTATGTTATTTTTAAGAACATAAAACTGTATCATTAGTGGTTTTCCTAACACCGGAGATATTCTTTCAACAACATCAAAATTTCCAATGGAAAAATTGATATTATAGGGGTTAATATTATAGCTGGTTTTCCAGTGCCAAGTGTGCCACTTATTTTTATGC
>Ga0207992_1000371_pt1 | contig 23559 bp, 14 predicted proteins | sample ETN02SmetaG_FD_185788 | JGI IMG/M metagenome (GOLD analysis project Ga0207992, IMG submission 185788) | Marine microbial and viral communities from oxygen minimum zone, Eastern Pacific Ocean - ETNP2014F10-02SV255 (SPAdes) (version 2) | ecosystem: Environmental > Aquatic > Marine > Oceanic ...
TGTCCTGGGGGTCGAAGTCGTGGTGGTCGTGATCACCCCCCTCGTGCATGTGGTCGTGGGCGTGATGGACCTCGTGGATGACCGAGCCGCTGGCCATGAAGAGCATGCCCTTGGCCATTGCGTGGTTGAAGAGGTGGAACATGGAGCCGCCGAAGACGAGGGTCGCGGCATCGGTCTTGCCGTGGTTGTAGAACCAGAGGGATACGCCGAGGCCGGTGAAGATGTATGCCAGTTGGCTCATGGTGGAGTATGCCAGGACCTTCTTGATGTCGTTCTGGACGAAGGCGATTGACGCTGCCATGAATGCGGTGATGCCGCCCACGTAGGCCACTATCAGAGCCAGTTCGTCCAGCCCGGCGACGCCATGGTGACCGACGTCCACGAATGGGACCATCCTGGCGACGAGGTACAGTCCGGCATTGACCATCGTGGCAGCGTGGATGAGTGCCGATACGGGAGTCGGCCCCTCCATGGCATCAGGAAGCCATACGTGGAGGGGGAACTGGGCCGACTTGCCCACTGCTCCGATGAATAGCATCAGCAGGGCCCAGAAGAGCTTGTCCGAGTCCACCGTTCCGTTGATCGACGGGTCTGCGAATATCACCGAGAACTCGAGGGAGCCGTAGATGTCGTAGAGGATGAGCAGCCCGACCATCAGGAACACGTCGCCAACACGAGTGGTGAGGAACGCCTTCTTCGCCGCGTAGGCCGCGCTCTCCTTCCAGAAGTAGAAGCCTATCAGCAAGTAGGAGCATAGCCCCATGATCTCCCAGAAGATGAATAGCCAGAGGAAGTTGTCAGCCAGCACCATGCCGAACATCCCCATTGCGAAGAGGACGAACTCGGCGTAGAATCGGTGGTTTCGGTCCTCGTTGATCGGGTCCGTGTTCATGTATCCGAGGCTGAACCAGCATATCAGGAAGCACAGGAAGGTCGCTACGAATAGGAGCATCAGGGTCACAGAGTCGATCCAGACGCCAACGCCGATTATCCTCTCAGAGCTCATGGTGTAGTCGGAGTGCAGCACGTCGAACGATATCCAGTCGATCCAAGGGATGTCGGGGCTTTTCCCGGCGTCTTCGGATATCTCGCGAGCGCCCCGGACGTAGTCCAGCAGGATCCAGACTGCGGTCGACAGTGACACTAGGAGCGATGAGAGGCCGATCACCCCTCCCTCCTTCAGGGTCTCCTTCCAAGTCGGTTTCCCATTGTACAGCTGGCCTGAGATCAGGATGACCGGGAATGCGATGAACGGGGCGAGGACTATCAGGAACGCGGCATCCACCGATTCCACGCCTGCGATCGCCAGGACCGGGACGATCAGGAGCGCCGGGATGAGAGGCATCAGCAGCCTGTATTCGTTCCCTGAATCACCCATGGTATCACCTAGTTGCTGAGCTCCCTCGCTGCATCGAGCGAGATCGTTCCCTGTGTGCTGTAAAGGGAGAGTAGGATAGCGAGGCCGATTGCAACCTCGGCTGCTGCGATGGCGATGGCGATGGCCGTGAAGACCCATCCGTCCACATCGCCATAGTGGGAGGCTGCTGCTACGAAGTTCAGATTGGCTGCGTTGAGCATTAGCTCGATGCACATCAGGACCACGATTGCGTTCTTGTGGTAGAAGGTCCCGAGTAGGCCGATGCCGAATAGGATGACGCCGAGGGCTGCAATCCAGCTTGGGTCGATCATTCCTCTGCCCCCATGTCCCACAGGAGGTTGACCAGGCGCTCGTCCCTGACTAGGTACGAGGCCCCAATCATCGCCATTGCCAGCAACGAGCCTAGGATCACCGTGGCCATCGTCCAGTCGTTGAAGATGGCGTCTGCGAAGGCTAGAGTTGTAGGTGCGGTGGATGTCCCCGAGTCCCACATTGGGTGATCCATCATTCCCCTAAGGAGCACCAGGATGAATGCGAACACACCCACTCCCGAGACTGCGGATATCGCATTCAGCGTCGGGAGTGACTCGACGTCCTGTATCCTTCTGCGAGTCAGCATCACCCCGAATTGGACCACTAGCATTACCGATCCTAGGTACACGAGAATCTGGATCGCAGCGAGCATCTCCGCGCTCGCCATCAGGAACGCGGCGGCGACTGCGAAAAACGTGAACATCAGCCACAGCAGGGAGTGAGCCACCCTCGCGGAGAAGACGCAGCCCAGAGCCCCCACTATGGCAGCGCCTGAGACGATGACGAAGATCACGGTCTCGAAGTCGACCATCTTCAGGCCTCCGCCTTTGCGGCCTTCCTCTCTCGCTTGGCCTTCTCCTTCTTGGCTCGCTTGGCGAGTTCCATATCGACCCTCTCCTTGTGAACCGAGGGGAGGACCCTGGTCCTGCCCGCGTCCATCCAGAGGTCTTCCCTAGTGAAGCCTGACATCCCGTCGTACTCGTTGGTCATGAAGAAAGACTCGAACGGGCATGCCTCCATGCAGAGTCCGCAGAACATGCACCTACCAAGGTCGATCCTTCCTGATACTATGTCCTCCTCTGCAGGCTTGATTGTGCTCAGGGCCACGTCTTGATGACCCGAGCCGTCCATCCAGTTCACAGTGGCTGTGTCCCCCGTGATGTCTATCACCTCCCCGAAATCGTACTGCTGTGGGGCAGATGTGTGGTCCTTGACCAAGTCGTGCTCCTCCTCTATCTCGTGGAAGTCATCCCTTGGCATGGCAGCAAAGCCGCCGACCTCGACCTCGCTGCCGAATCCATGCCACTCGTCATCCTCCTCTGCGGTGTCCAGGACGTTGACTCTGACCTCGGAGGTCATGTGAAGGCAGTCGTTGGGGCATGCCCTGACGCACTGCTTGCATGCGGTGCAAGTCTCCCAGATCACCCCAATCCTGCCGTTGTAGTTTCCAGGGACGAAGAGCCATGGCTCGAGGTCGTCCAGCCTCTCGTAGGGGTACATCACCGTTACTGGCCTCTCCACGAATGGCATCAGCTGGCTAGTCTCCCTGTCAGCGGAGAACTTCTGATCCGAGCTGGGGTGCGATCCGCCGACCCTCCTGGCTGTCTCTGGATCCATCATGTCAGCTGGTTGAGCGTGGTATCCGCTCTTGAGGAACTTGAGCTTGCCTAGGAATGGGACTGTTCGCAGAGCGGTCTTCAGGGTTATCCACATCGGCCTGACAACCAGGTTGCGGAAGCTCGGTGTGCCGTGCGGGTGGTAACTCATGTTCCCGCCTCCGTGTCCGAAAGGCTGACCGAGGATGCCGCTTTCACCGCGGAATATGACTTGTACTGCCTCTGGAGGTCTTCGAGCTTAGTGTCTGGATGCCTACCTGGGTAGGCCTTCGTGACTGCGTATGTGCTGTATGGCCTCCTCATGCTCTCTAGTGCCTCCTTGTCCTCGTCGACGACTAGAATGACGAGTCCGAGAACTCCCGTGAGGATCATCACAACTGGTGCCACAATACCCCAGCTTCCGTCCCATACCCATACCCTGAGGAACATAGCAATCGCCAGGTTCACAATTGACAGCGGCAGAAGCCACTGCCATCCGAACTCGAGGATCTGGTCGGTCCTGACCCTGTGCAGCGATGCCCTGATCCAAACGAAGACCGCGAACAGAGCCCATGCCTTGATCAGGACCCATACGATTCCAGGGATCAGAGCAAGGAGGAACTCGAGGCCCCCGCCGACGAGGGGGAGCGATTCCATCGTGCCTTGGAATGGGGCCTCCCAACCACCTAGGAAGAATAGGGCGAATAGAAGGCATGCAGCGTAGCAGCGTTGGTACTCGGCCGCGAACATGAGACCCCATCTCATACCCCCATACTCGGTCCACCAACCCTCGACCAGCTCGGCCTCGGCCTCCGGCATGTCGAAGGGTATTCTTTCCACCTCAGCGATCATGGTGATCAGGAAGAGGGCTGCACCGAGAGGCAGCATGAACAGATTCCACACGTTGGACTCCTCGGCTTGGAAGTCAACTATCTCGATCACGTTGAACGAGCCACTGATGACGCAGACCCCGAGTACAGTGATTAGAAGCGGTATCTCGTAAGCTGTAAGTTGGGCAGCCGATCTCATCCCCCCGATGAGGGTGTACTTGTTGTTCGAAGACCAACCTGCGAAGAAGACCCCTAAGGGGGCCACCCCGAAGATTGCCATCATGAAGACGACGGAGAGTTCGGGGCTTGAGACGTAGAAGTGAGGTCCGAATGGCACGAATGCGAATACGAGCACTGTGGTGGAGATGATGATCACGGGCGCGACCTCGTAGACCGGCCTGTCCGCATCCTTGGGGACGATGTGTTCCTTTCCTGCGAACTTAGTGAAGTCGGCGAAGGCTTGGAAGAATCCCGGTAGGAGGAACCAGTAGCCGTGGTAACCCCTGTTGTTGACCCTGGATACAGCTTCCAACTCGTGGTCGTTGCCCCATATCGAGTTCAGGGTCTTGTTTAGCCAGCCTATCGGTGCGCCCATCCCGAAGGGTAGCTGGTTCCACCACTCCCCGGCCGTGACGCCGCTCTCGCCGATCCACAGGCTCCGGAGCGTAGTCGTGGCTCCCAGCCTGTCCATCAGTCGGCCGATGAACTTCCTCTCGATGTATGGGATTGGGAGCATTGTGAGCATCATCGTTGTGAAGACGACTGTGCAAATCATTGTGGCCGAGAAAAGTCCCTCGAGTGCTGGTTGCATGTCCGCGAATCCGTCCTGCAGGTTCACTTCCCTGCCCAGCAAGATGTCTTCTGGCCAAATCCCCTTGGGTGGTGAGATGGTCACTGTTAGGTCTAGGTCCTTCGATGGGAGGGCGTCATGGACGTTGTCCATTGACCATCCGACCAAGCCCTCGACCCAGCCCCTCAGGTCCAACCAGTCTCCCGTAGCCATCATCTCACCTGTCCGTCTCCCCTATGCATGGGTCGAATGAACCCATAATCGCTGGGATGTCGGCTACCTTGTAACCGATCATGCACTTGGATGCGTAAGGGATCGTGATGAACATCGGAGAGCGGATAGAGGCCCTGTATGGCATCTTACCTCTGCCCTCCCCACCACCGGCGAGGTAGAACATAGACTCGCCTCGGCTGTCCTCGAAGTGATGGGCCCCGGAAGTTCCCTCGGGAGCCCTGCTAGGGGCCTTGGCTAGGATGGCTGGGTCACCGGGCTCGTGGTATGTGTCGGCCCCACGGGGGATCTTGTCCAGGGCCTCCAAGACCATCAGGGCGCTGACTCTCATTTCCTCGACGCGGATCCTGTACCTGTCATAGCAGTCTGCGCCCTTGATCGATGGCCTCTCGACTGGTGGTTCCCAATCCAGCTCGCTGTAGACGGAGTAGGGGTGTGCGGTTCTGACGTCATAGTTCACCCCTCCTGCTCTCAGGTTGGGTCCGCTGACACCGTGATTGACCATCTCCTCGGCCTTGGAGTATCCGACTCCCTGAGTCCTGATTAGGAAAATCGTGCTCTCGTCGAACAGTGCTTCGTACTCCTGTATCCTGTCTAGGAACAGGCTGACCTTGGCCCTGGCTCTCTGAGCAAAGCCATGCGGGAGGTCCCTCTTCACGCCCCCGACCCTGGGGAAGTTGTAGTGCATCCTGGAGCCGCCGAGCTCCTGGAGTAGATCCATCATCATCTCCCTCTCCCTTAGGCACCATACCATCACGGATAGGTTCCCGATGTCGGGACCATATGCTCCCAGCCACATCAGGTGGGATGCGATCCTCTGCAGCTCGACTGCGATCAGGCGAATGTACTCAGCCCTCTCTGGGACCTCCACCTCGAGAAGGTCCTCTACAGCGTAGATGTAGGAGTGTGACCATGTGTTGGCGCTGGCATAGCAAAGCCTGTCGCAGTAGGTAGTGATCTGGGTGAAGTCCCTGGCCTCGCAGATTTTCTCGACGCCCCGGTGGATGTAACCCAGGTCGGGTTCTGTATCGACGACGGTCTCGCCGTCGACCTTCACCTTGAGTGTCCATAGGCCATGGGTCATTGGGTGCTGTGGGCCCATCGAAATCCACATTTCTGCCATTTTCTCACCTCACTTTATTTTCCCAGCGTCAGAGGGCTTCCTGAGGAAGCCTTGAGCATCGTCGTACATCTCCTCGAAGTCGTGATAACGAAGCTTGTGCTGCTTCTGCAGTGGGTGGAAGCCCACTGGAGTCTCGTGGGGTTGGAGCACCCTGCGCATTCCCACGTGGCCCTCGAAGTCTATTCCGACTAGATCCCATGTCTCCTTCTCGTTCCAGTCGGCTCCGACCCATATGTCCTGTACCGATGCCACCTTTGGGTCTCTTGTTTCGGGGATCGCAATTCTGACTTCTATTTCCAGTGGGACCTCTTTTCCTTCCAGCGTAGTCGGGTCCTTGATGATCGGTTGGACCATTCCATCTATCACCGGTGGGTCTGTTACCCCCATCCTCATGAAGTGGTAGATTACCTCCCAGTTCTTGTCGGGGGAACCCTCGGGCCAATGGATCCCGGTAATCATGGAGCAGTAGTCGACGTCGTGCTCAACCCTCATGCATTCGGCCAGGATGCGCCAGTTCTCGCTAGAGCAGTCGACTGAGACTATGTTTCGCGGGCTCGTGCCACTTTTCCTCTCTGATACCTCTGCGTCCACTCCTTCCATGGATGACAGTGCTGATGCCATCGACTCGGCAGCAGACTTCTGGTTAGATGCTGAGACGACCTTTCCCACTTCGATACCCCCTTAGACGTCTCCAATGATGATTGGGTTGTTTGATTCGGGGGCAGCATCGTCAGGTACTGCTCCGATGCGAATTATCTTCTGACGTAGCTTGTCGAAACCATCGATTAGGGCCTCTGGGCGTGGCGGACAACCGGGGATGTACACGTCAACAGGGATAATCGTGTCAACACCCTCGAGGACGTTGTAGGACTGGAAGTATGGGCCGCCGGAAATTGCGCACTCGCCCATCGCAATGCACCACTTAGGCTCTGGCATCTGCTCCCAAAGCCTGACGATTGGGTCTGCGAACTTCTTGCTGATCGGACCATTCACCAGGAGCACGTCGCACTGCCTAGGGCTCGATCTGAAGAACACCCCGAATCGCTCAGCGTCGAACCTGCTTGCCCCTGCTGCTGCCATCTCGAGAGCGCAGCACTTGATTCCAAGGTGCAGGGGGAACAGTGACTTCCTCTGGCTCCAGTTGAAGACCCTCCCTACTAGTACTCCGATCACATCCTTGATCCGGCTTGCCTTCAGGGCCTCGTCGGTGATGTCGCCGACTGTGTCTACCAGCATTCTGCTGTTGAAAACCGAGTAGTTCTGCCCGTCTCCGTCCATATTTTCACTCAGATGTAGATCCTGCCTCTCTTGCGGAAGACGTGCCAAACCCCCAGCCCCATTAGAAGGATGAAGATGGTCATCGTCAGCAGTGCGCTGATTATCGCACCCTCGTCAGGGAGTGCGCCGCTGCCCTTCTGGATCGCCATTACGCCTCCGAAGGCCAGGAACATGAATGCGATGTCGAACACAAGGAAGACTATGGCGTACCAGTAGTACTGGAAGTGGAAGTTGATGTCTGCATCCCCTAGTGGATCGGAGCCGCACTCGTAAGTCGAATCCCTCCGGATGTAGAGGCTGTGATCGGTCTCATAGCCAGGCAAGAGGAGCGATCGCGTCTTGTTGGAATCGGACCCCTTTGGGGTCGGTCTGAGGAAGCGAGTAGCGATGAAACTGCCAACTGGAAATCCGATTCCAACTATGGTCATGACCGCCACTGGAAGGTACATCTCCGCTACGGTACTCATGGCATCACCCTCGGTCCCGTAGGGACCGTTGAACGTGGCCACGAAAAATCCGGACATAAGAGTATCCGAACGAAGGCCTGGGAACTGTCAGTCGTCGCGTTCCAAGTATATTGAGTCGGACATCATTCGATTCTCGGCTCGAACCCTTAGGAATAGGAATGCAACGGCAATCGATCCGACTAGTATTATGGCCATTGCTATGGCTGTCTGGGTATCTCCGGAAAGCGCTCCAGTACGAACCTTCGACTCGACGGTCAGGTCGATAGGCTCTCCCGCGACGGGCATGTCCTTTGGCTGGACGATCACAGTGAATGAGTACTCGTCGCTGGCTATCAGTTCGCTAGGTGGGGTCACCCTCACCGTAACTTCCTCGGTCTCTCCGGGCTGGAGTTTGAACTCGTCACCAATCACATCCACCGTCCAACCCCTGAGGGAGTCGCTAGTAAGCACCTCTACCTGCTCCTCGATGTTCCCATGGTTTGTTACGAATATCGTGAACTCGGCATTCTCCGGGTAGGATGACTCCTTCTTCTGGCTGCTTTCGATACCTACCTGCAGATCGTGAATTGACCTGATGTCTACGACCAAGTCGACGTATGAGGGGGTTTGTCCCGTGTTCTTCTTCGAAGTTACGGAGACCCTGAGTACTCCGGAGGTCCCGCTTTCCACGTCGAGGACCTCGAAGTCTATCGTTACGGTGATCTGGCCTTCGGGTGGCACTGTGGCCTCGTCCCCATCCAGGACCTGGCCGTTGGAGCTGATTGTCCTCAAGACCGAGGAGTCCATTCCGGAGACATCGATGACGACGTCGTCAGAACCTCCGTCGCCCGTGTTTGTGACTATGAAAGAAAGCGAAGAGGATCCTCCCGGGGGAAGTGAGAATCTCATCAGAGATGGGTCTTCTTCTGGGCTCTCGAATGCCACGGACATGCTATAGTTGAAGTTCGAGACTGTGACTGTGAGGGACTCTGACATCATTATGTTGGTTCCGACGATTCCAACCCTCACGTCGAAGGACTCGGAGTTGTTGTTGATATTGTCTGAAACAAGGACCTCGAGGAAAATCTGCACCGTCTCTTCTGAGTCGACTGCGATCTGTGATATCTCGTTCCCCTGGCTGTCCTTGTACCTCGAATCCCACTTTGTGTCTTCGCACGACTCGGAGATATTCGGATCGCAGGACGAGAGGGCGAAGTTGTCCTGTATGTTTCCGGTGTTTGACAGAGCCAGTGGGAAGGAGACCCATTGGCCGAACCTACCGGTCTGGGAGTCTGAGGGCAGGTCGATGCTCCCCCCATGTACTGCAGCCACCGTCACAGTTGCAGACACTTCGTCTAGGGTGATTCCCTGAGAGTTTACGTACATCGTGATCGGGAACTCGATGTTTGCCTTGGCATTCGCTGGAACGGAGATCTGCAATTGCACGCTCTTTCTGTCACAGTTCGAGGATGAGGTGCAGTGCCTGCCGTCTATTGTTACGTATGTCTCGGAGAGCTCGACCTGCCATCCTGGCAACAGGTCCTTGACTCCGATGGCGAAGTTATCCTGGCCGTTGCCGGTGTTTGTTATCATCATGGACGATGACGCTGTGGATCCTGGGTCTACATTGCTGATGGAGGGATTGGACAGGGATAGTGAGGCTTCGTGGACCTGGCCTAGGTTGACCCTGAGAAGGGATTCGCAACCCACGTTGCTTCCAGCACGCCCTTGGATGTAGACGTCAACGGTTCCTGGCTCCACTGAGTCATCGGGCGTGATCTCGAACTCGAATGAGGTCGTGTCCTGCGAGCCACCCGGCTCCGAGAGTAGTCTGCTTGTTGGTGTTTCGAAATCAACCCAGTCACTCACGTCGGTGCCTTCCGAGCTGGCGAATGCGCTCACTGTCCAAGCTGTGTTTCCGGTATTGGTTAGCGTGAATGAGTTAGTCGCCGATTCCCCCGGTTCCAGATTGTGGGAGGGGTTCTGGAGAGATGAGTCGCATGTCTTCACCTCTGGGATTTTGAGATTCAGGTTTATGCTATCGTTAGCTTGGTCGGCGGGATTTGGGTCATTGGAAACAGTGGCATCGAGAATGAAGCAATGGTCTCCAGATTCCGTGGAGCTCCCGTCTGGGAGGTTCACGGTCACGGTTGCGGTGTCCTTGTCACCCGAATTGAGAGACATCTGCTGCGGTTCTACTGATGCCTCGAGGCCATCGGAGTCGCAATCTGATTTGGAGGCCATGGCTAACTGCACTGTGGCATCGTTCTCCCCCGTGTTCTCGACATCTACCGTCCACTCAGCCTCATCGTCCTCACCATCGTAATTGATCGCCCCGTTGTTGGGATTGATGTAGTTGAGCTTGACAGAGTACTGCCCCCCTCCCTCGGCGGTAGTAGTGACTTCTACGTCGGCCTGTGCGTTTTCCGACGGATTGGAGGCGACGCCGTTGGCGTTGACTGTGGTGACGCAGTCGCCCGAGGCCTGATCGTTGATGCTGACTGTGAGTGTCACGGTCTCTGACTCGCCCTGTCCCACTGAGACTACAGAGGAATCCAGGTTTGAGGTGAAGCCATTGCAGTCTGACTCTTGCGAGGCGCTAAGGGAAACCGTGAGGTCCTCGTCTCCGGTGTTCATCACCGTGATGTCGTACTCGGCTGCGTCTTCTGTGGTAGCAGTGGAGTTTGTGGGACTGGCGCTTAGTGCTAGGTCTGCGGCCGCGAACACAGGGGTTGAAACGAATGAGGTTAGCAAAATTGCAACGATAACCACCGCAGAATCTGGCCTTCTCATCGATTGACCGAGTCATTCGCCCCTCTAAGGGCTTCGGGCACTTAGTGCGCCAATAATCACGATTGTTGGAGTTCTCGATATTCTCGGCTATTGGTCACCGTGGTCGTATTCGGGGTCTGCTACCCACTCCTCTCCTGAGGGGTCCCAGAGCCATCCTGGGTAGTCGGGGAAACGCTGCAGTTCCTGTTCTTCGGCGGCTTCCATTGGTTCCTCGGTGGGGTCTTGCTCTACGGGATTCGAGGATGGGGTGTGGTTCTTCCTGGCTGCGGATGATGGTGAGTTGCCTCGTATTAGGGATGAGATCTCCCCGCCGTTCCTGGTGTATGCCATTGCTGCTGAGGCCGATGCTATTCCCACTAGGAGTAGTATGCCCACCACGTAGACCAGGGGCCCGGGGCCTCCTCCCGAGGAGCCGTACACTTGGACCTCTAGCTCTCTTGCCTGCCCGGATATGTCCTCTGCGTTGGACAGCATCACTGTCAGGGTGTCATCTGAACCCGAGTCTGGGGTGAACTCAACTTGGACTGACCTGCTCTCCCCGGGTTGAAGCGTGACTAGAATCCCTCCGACTATCCTGATGTTCCAGTCATCAGGGCCATCTGTCACTATCCTGCTGGATATGGCGACGTTTCCTGTGTTGTGAAGTTCGAGGTATATGTTTGTCAGGTAGTCCTCTCTAGCCTCGTCGAAGTTGGTCAGCGACCATTCGACCTCCTTCACAGTTTCAACAAAGAGTGTCAGGGACTCCCTCACTTCCAAACCATCTGCTGACATGACGAGGGATATCTCCGGCTCAGATCCGGCTTCCTGGCTCAATGGGATTGTGATTGAGCACCAAACCATGGAAGAATCCCCCGGGCTAATCCTGATTGGGTTGATCGAGCAGCTTGAGAGCCATTCATTCGATGGCAGTTCTAGGGAAACCGCTGGCTCCCAGATTGAGGTCCCGGAATTCGTGACCCTCCAACCCATGTCAAATGGGGAGTTGACCGGATGGGCCCCTAGTCCCAGTGGGGTCGTCGACGAGTTGATGTTGGTGCCCTCTACGAAGACCACTTCATGGAATGAAACCTCCGGGATCGCCCCGGAGATTGCCTCTAGGCTTGTGTTCCAGTCGAAGAAGGTACCATCCTCGATCAGGAATCTGATCTCCACCGTACCGCTCGCAGCGAGTCCGTTGCCTTCTATGGAAAACGACCACTGGGCGGAGGACCCCATCGGGACGGTCACATCGCTGAGGCCGCCTTGGATGGTCCAACCTCCGGGGAGTGATCTCTCGATTGGCGTCATCTGAACTTCCCTGTTCCCCTGGTTCGAAATCTGTAAGGTGATCTCATGCAGTGAGTCTGCTGGGATGCCCCCTTCGCTTCCGCCAGAGCCTGGGGTGAATTCTATTGAGTCGCTAGGTTGTATTACCATCGGTATCTGGAATGACCATGCCTCCGAGCTGACTCTTGACTTAACCAATATCTCAGCATTGAATGTTGAACCGGCCGTGAGTAGGACTCCCGGGGGGGTGATCATGATCCCAGCAGTGATTGACCCGCCCTTTGACAGAGTCCCGGTCGAACCCTGTCGTGACCCCTGGAATGGTCCGAGATCCAATAGGCCGACGCTCCATCCGGCGGGTGAGGACATTTCTATGTCATACGTCTGAGCCCCATTGCCGAAGTTATGGATTTCCAAGGTCGTGTTTGTCACCTCGAGGGAATCCACTTGTATCTCTGCAGAGGGGAGCGTGACTTCGGGTAGGGCCAGTACTGGCACGTCGAAGAAAATCTCCAACTGCGATTCGACATCGAAATCCTCGTCTGTGGCGGTGATTATCATGGAATATGTCCCGGGATCCGGAGGTGAAGGGTGGACCAGGGTGAGGTTCACGGTGGTCGACTCAGCCGGCCCCAACTCCACGTATATCTGGTCGAAGCTCTTGTACCAGTCGAACTCTACACCGTCTATCTTCCTGACTGGTTTTGTAACCTCTATGCTTGCGTTCGTATCGAAAAGCGCAAGGTTGGTCATTGCTATCTCCCACCTTGTGGTGGTGTCAGAAGCATCCTGGAGGGTCTTCCATGGAGAATCGGTGGAGGCTTGGATTCCCGGGGCGCTGACAACTATTGGTATGACGAGCAGGTTGTTGTCCTCGTAGAGTTCGTCCAACTGGCCTCCTGGGTCCACCTCGATCCGAATCTCCGAGTCACCCTTGTCTGTGTTCTCCGGGGTCCAATCCCATTCCAACCTCACTTCTTCTCCGGGTGACATCCCCAACGACTTCGTCTCAAGCGGATTCCCATTGATGTGTGCCGATACGAATACCTCGGCGAAGGAGCCCGAGCCCTGGTTTACCACTGAGACCGAGAAGCTGGTGGGTTCGCCGACCTGGGGGATGGGGGTGGAGATCTCGAAGGACCCTGGGGGGATTGAAGGATCGGGAGTCAGGTCATTGACGTTGACCCCCCTGACCGCTATGGCGAATGGCTGGTACGTCCTGCTACCCCCATGGGAGAAGTCCTTCACCTTGACATTCCAGATGCCGGTGGTTGCAGAGTCTATCAGGACCACTTCCACGTTGTTCTTGTCGTCCTTGTCCCCACCTGTTGTGGAACGGCCGTTTGCAAAGTCGTTGCCGAGGTATGTGACAGTCCCATCGGGAGATGTGACCTCGAGGTTCAAGTCGTTCCTTAGCTGAGTCCCAGAGAAGGTCGATCCGGGGTAGTCAGACCATGCCAATACCACCTTTAGCGGCTCACCGGAGCGAGTGACGTCGAAGTTGTAGGAGGCCTCTTGACCGCTTGACAGCCTTGACCGATCGTCTACGAAGATTCCCACGTCGCTTTCTGGCAGGAGCGAGTTGACCAGATTGATTCTCCCCCAACCCTCGTCGTTGTTTGGGATGTTACGGACCCCCATGTCCTCTGCCCCCAGAATTAGCATCGCCTTCACCAATGCTCCCTGTGGCTCTGGCCTCTCAGCGATTTCGATGAGGTACTCTCTGACTAGAGCCGAAGCCCCGGCTGCTGCTGGAGTAGCCATCGATGTGCCACTGTACTCGACATACCAGTCGTCATTCAGGTTGTCAGGAGCCTCGGATGCTTCCTGTGCCTTGCAAGACCTAACGTAGTCCCCAGCCGCTACTATGTCGGGCTTTATCCTCCCGTCATCGGTAGGACCCCTGCTGCTCCAATAGTACATCTCGTCAGCAGCATCGCTGCTGTATCTGTTCACATGGGCACCAACAGTAATCACATTCTTCGCGGTCCCGGGTGGTGAGACTCCGTCATCCCTCTCGTTTCCAGCAGCGAAAAGGACGGTCATGCCGTCATAGGACCAGTACTGGTCCCAAGTGGATGTGCGATCGTCAGCATCCTCCGATTGTGTGGAGTATTCCCCTCCTGCGTTCCAACTGCCCCAGCTATTTGTGTGGATTCTGGCCCCCCCGGAGCTGTAAGCCGAGTTCAGGAGCGAATATACCCCAGGTCCCGAAAGGGCTCCGGAGTCATCGTCTTCCATTGCCTGCAAGTAGAGTTCTGCTTGAGGGGCTATGCCCTCGTAGGAAGCCGTTCGACTTCCTGATCCCAGTACTGTGCAGGCAACGTGCGTCCCATGGCCGTCATTGGTGTCAGCGGTTGAGCCATCGTTCGCAACGTCGATCCTCTGGACGATTCTGGTGCCGAAGTCGCCGTGGTCGTGGTCTATGCCAGTATCTGCAACCGCAACCCTCTGGCCACTTCCATTCAGACCGGTGAAGAAGTACTCATCCACCGAGTTTGCTTCCATGTGCGAACGAGCCAGGTTGTTCCAGATTGAGAGTTCGGGGACTGGGGTGACGTATGCTACCTCCGGATTCATTGCCAGGGATGTAATTGACGTTGGATGGATTTCTCCGAAGTGTATTCCGACATTAGGGGACCACTCTGCTTCTAGGTGATTTGTGGAGACTCTGGCTACTGATCCGGTTAGTCCGACCCCTGGTGAGTCGAGCCTGTTCAATTCTGAATCCTTCCACCCGACCACTTCAACCTCTGTGATTGACTGAGCATCCCAGAGGCTATCGTCCACGATTAGTGCTAGTGGGACTGGATGGCTCGCTTCTACGAAGGGTAGTTCGGAAACCGATTCTAGTTCTCCCGCTGTTCCCTGAATTAGGAAACCAGATGGAGGTATTGTGGTTCTTACCGCCACATTTGCTGCTTCAAGGATCCCAACTCTTGCTTCCCAGAGACCGGTGTCGGGAGAAATCAGCACCACCATCAGATCCGATCTTTCCAATGCCATGGAAGGAGGGATGCCAGAGTCAAGAAGTAAGCCAGATGCTGTGAAAACGCCTATGGAAGAGTCAGCCCAGAGTCCTCGCTCTCCCTCTGTTCCTTCGGAGATTGTCGGGGTGCCTAGGTCTCTGACGCTATTCGGGTCGGGAGAAATCTCAATCCTGGTTACATCGCTGGACAGTTCGTCAAGGGCTCCATCTTCATTTGGTGGATCCTGATTCGGAAGGCTGAGCGTCGATGAGAGGAGGAATATGAGTACGAATGCCGATATCTGTTTCTCCATCGTCCAAATCGCCTTTTTCCCTCGCTTTGATACTATGGGTCACTCGTGAATCGAGAAGCATGTTGGATTAGAAAACCTCGAGAGGCACCTGATCAACGAAAGACTCCCTTGTCCAATCCCCAACTGGGTGTGTCCAGATGTGGGATTCGCGCTGAGAATCGTAGTCTATGTACTCCAGTGCTATCTCGATGAAGTATTGGTCCCATACGGACTGACCCAGTACTACTAGCTCCAGGTCGTCCGCTGGGGTATTGGATATCGAACTATGAGCTGGCAGTTTAGAGAGATAGAAGTCGTGACGATCTATCTCCGACTTCTCCGAGTCTAGGAACCTGATCGTGAGGCTGACGTCATCGATCGCTCGGCTTCCCTTGTTGTCAAGCTCCACTAGGACTACGTGCCCAGAGCCGGCCTGCATGTATACGACTTCAACATCCACGTTCTCATATGGTATCACCCAGATGAGCGAGAATATCGAAGCCAGTACGATCAATAGAGCCATTATCGAAGCGAAGACTACACGCTTGGTGGTTATGGATTCGGTTACGTCCTCTAGCCTCTCCAGAATATCGTGAGCGAGATCCTCGTCGGCTTCCGAGGCCTGTCCAAGAATTCCACCGGGGCCCTTCATTACATCCCCCCTATTGTTGCGATGGCAGTCAGAACCCCCGAGGATACTGGTTCTGGGGCCATCCAGTGACTGGTTGATCCTGAGAATCCCGGAATCATGTTCAGCAAGGAGAGGTCTGATGCGAATCCATTGACGCCCAATGTTGTACCAGACGGGATTCCGCCAGTAATTTGGGCGTCGAGCATGACTCCTCTGAGGTCGATGTCGATGCCATTGACCTCTGCCGTGGCTCTAGCAGAGATGATGATCCTCCCGCCTTGGACGTCTGAAACCTCGATCAACTGGTAGCCGGGGATCATCACTGTCACTCTCCCGAACTCGTGGACCTCGATGTTCGCACTCTTGAGATTCTCGCCAAGGGCCTCCATCTGTTCGAGGACCACTGGGGGTAGGGTCGGGATATCGGTCGCTCTGAAGTACAGTCTATCGACGCCGTCACCACTCGATCTGATGTTCAGTCCGAAGGAGCTTGTGGGCTTTATCGATAGTCTGTCAGCGAGGCCCTCGGCCATCAGAACGATGTCTCCCTTGCTGTTTATCGCCCTCCCCTGTGCTTCTATGTAGAGGGACATACCCTCGCTGGATGCTGAGAAGTCGAGGATAGGCATCCCCTGGAAGGCGAGATTCCTGCTGATGTCGAAGTTCAGGTCTGGCTCTGTTGTAAGATTCATAGAACCGGGGACTTGAGTCAAGAACATGGTAGCCGGCCACCACGAACCTTCCATCCACTGCATCTGCTGAATCATTATCGAGCCCACTCCGAGGTCCCCAATTCGGAACTGCTCCGGAACTGTGACGTCCATCGAGATGGCATTACCTAGGCTTGCTTGTATCTCGACGGACTCTGGGATGTCTTGTACCATCATCTCCGTCCTGCTCCCTGACTGCCGATCGAGCAATAGTGCGTGGAACCACTCGAGTCTGTTTGACATGGAGTATAGAGTCGAAGTGGAGGTCTCGGTAATTCCCCCCACCGTCTCTGTTCGGAAGACCGAGTCAACCAGTAGAGATGTCGGCTTGCCGACCTCGAGACCGTCAATTGTGAGGAAGATGTCCTGTCCATTGACGCCCTTGGAGGAGATGACAAACTCTGGATTGAATGGTTCCCATCCCTCCATGCCTATTGTTACGGCCCAAAGTTCGCCACTGGGAATCATAGTCCTGGATACCGAGACGTCGACCAGTGCCGGTAGGTTCGGAATCCACGTCTTGAGGTAGAAGCCTTCGGAAATCCCACTGGGGGCGGAATTCAGGACTATTCCATGGACCCACTCTGGCTCGTCTATCGAGCCCTCTCCCATGCTTGACTCAACAACCAGATCGAAGATTGAGTCAGCCTCTAGCCCGAGGGAGAATGAGAAGTTCCCCTCGCCGGAACTAGACCCTGTGGAGATATCCTTAGTTATCCCGGAAAGGACACCATTCACTGACCTCCCCAGGTCTGAGAATCCGCCGATGAAGAATGCGACGCCCGTCATCCCCTGTGAAGAGTCGAGTTCTGGGATGTCGAGGGAGGGCCCGGAGTCTGAACCAGTGGGTATCTCTACAGATAGGCTGGAAGGGAGTGGATCGATCTCGGCGAGGACGTTCAATGGGAGACTGTCGGCGGAAGGGGCGTTTCCTATGTTGATCCTCATTGCATTCCTGCCCTCTATGGTTGCAAATGCGGTCCCAATTCCAGCATTCCCCGGTGCTCCCTCTTCGAGAGGGGGGATCCACCCCACCTCACTTACCCCGGTTACTGTAGTTGAAAGCGAAGAGGTGTTGCTCAGGGGGTCGTGATGGAAGAGGAAATGGTCCCCCTCCATGGACAATGGCGCTGTTGAGTCGCTAATCTGGGCCTCGATCATGTCTATTGCTGAGTCTGATGACCAAGATATTACCGATCCAGAAGTGGTTGAGAACGAACTGGGGAATCCGGATACCCTGACGGCCTGGCGATGAGATCCATCGTATCCCGTGTATAAGATCGAGCCGATTTCAGAAGATGCAGAGTAATCGACACCGCCAGAGGAGACTGAGATGGTGATGTTGTTGGGGACGTCGGATATCCATGCAGACTGGTATTCTGGATTGTCCAGGGAGGATGTCTGATGGCTAATGTATGCCAGTCTGATGTCCTCGTTCGAAACTGTCTGGAGAGTGAGAGCCTGGGTCCCAGAGGAGTTGTCATCAACTAGGGAGAAGGCTTGCAGACCGGAGAAGTTCACGCTGGCTGCGACTGGTACGAGAGGTTCCTTGGGGCCGAAATCGGTTTGTATCATCCCTAGTCCACGATCCAGAGCCAGTATTACGTGGTTCCCAGAATACGTCGGGTGATCAGAGGAGCCGATCTGCATCGAAAGTTCGGAGAGTGGGAACGCAATTCTAGATGGCAGCCAATTGTCGGTCATGAGGAGGTGTATCTCCCTCCCGGATATTCCACCTGCATCGACGCTCCCGCTAATCAGTTCGACAATAGTGGATGGCACTTCATTCAAGATGCTCCCCACATCGAGGAAAACATCCACCAGGTTGAGGAGGACTGAGTCGATTATCTTCGAGATGAAGTCAAGATTGTCCCCCGAGTCCAGAGAATCGCTGGATTCTGGTGAGCCTCCGATCCCGAATGACCCGTAAACTGCCACTGCCGATGGTATTGAGTCTGCGAAGATATGGACGCGTCTGTGATCCTCGCTATCGCCCCCTCTGGAGAACCACGATGTGTAGTCCAACTCTTGGATTGGCTGGGCTGACCTCACTACAATCAGGCTTTCCGGAGGATCTGCTGGGTTCACTGGCAGAGTGGGGTCGTCTACGTTCTGGGTGTTATCTCTGGTGAAGTTCTTGATGCCGATGATGAGTCCGAGCCTATCCGGGATTTCTCCGGGGAGTTCCGGTTGATCCGCGGATCCTAGCATTCGGAATACCCTCTCAATCTCTCCCTGCGATAAAGACCCGGAAGGCATTCCTCTGAACCATCCGAGCGAGTCGGTGGTGTTACCGAACGATCCGTCGGACTCAGACTCAGGCAGGTCGGAGCGGTCCTCGTGGAAGTGGATGTGCATGTCCGATCTCCTATCTGCCCAGTACTCGAGGGTCGTGAGGCTCTTCTCACCTGTTAGTCCTCCCGTTGTTGGTAGGACGCTATCTGTCCTCACGATGAGTTCCGCGGAGCTGGGTAGGCGCTTCGACTCTCCATGCGGGTGAAATCTCGCTTCGATGTATGCGAGTTCCCACATGTCTCTGTCAGAGTTACTCTTTGGGGGTGAATAGTGGATGTATCCGAATCCAGCCGATACTCCGCATGAGATCTCGAGGGAGGTTCTCGTGTACAGTTCTGATGTGTTGTAGGAGTCAGAGCATTCGTCCTGGCCACCATTGTCGAATCGCAGAGAGTAGGGTGCGGCTATGGATGCGAATGTGATTCCTGACTCCTCGGGGGGGTCGACTAGTCCGAATGGATCAGTGATGGCTGCAATGAGGGTCGCGGCGAAGTCTTGGCCGGTTCCAGCTAGATCGAAGTACAGCCTCTCTATTCCCACTTCGAACTTGAAGTCATTTGGAGGGGAGGTGAACCTGGAGTCGATGACCCAAACATAGCTCTCCCCCTCGCCAAGATTCAGGAGTGAGCCAGAAGCCGAGTATGAGAAGGCCTTGATCAGAGAAACGTGGAGCGAGTCCATGTTATCCCAATCTGTATCCGAAGCACTGTTTCCGACGTCTCTGACCGAGAATTGAATTCCCGGCTCAATCCAGAGAGTGCCGCCCTCTATCCCCCAGCCCCCGATGAAGTCTACGTCCACGGTCAATCCGACCTGGATATCATCGTCGCCATCCCCATCGACGTCGACTGAATGCAACAGGGCCTCTGTGTTCGTGTTAATTATCGATAAAAGTGAGGCACTGAATGAGACTACCTGATACTGCTCGGTAATTTGCCCGTTGTTGTCTACGTACTGCGTCCAGATGACGTAATCTGTGATGTTGAATAGGGTCTGCCAGATGTTGTCAACCATTCCTGGGTTATTGCCTCCGGTCAGCAGTAGATCGTAAGGTGCTGGATGCTCTGGTGCCGGCGGCGAGGTACTGATCATCGATAGCCCATCGATTGAGGGGCCTACATCTGCAATTGGGCTGTTCGGATCCGAGGAAGTAACTGAGTCCCGAACCGCGTCTATCCTTGAGTCTGCCAAGGGTGAGACTGAGTTCGACCCCAGGAATGATTTCCTCTCGTCGAGCATGTCAGTGAGTTCCTCGAGAACTCCGAAATCGCTAGACTCGAATCTCGGCTCCCCACTCACACTTGAGAATGGCAATAGCAATGGAGAGACGAATATCACTGCCAAGATGAGGGTGACCTTTGCCGAGCCTTGGGGGTTTTTTCCCGAATGCGTTTCTCGGTCCATTCTAGAGCGCACCTCTTAGAGGTGCTCTATAGGGTATTGCCCTCCTTGTTACTCTGAATATCACGGTTTCAGACGGGTTGGTTGGTGCCGACCATCTCTTCGGAGCCGCAATGGGGGCAGTTCGTGTAAGCTGCGTCAAGGCCTTCTGGCAGAGTGATCTCGAATGCTTTGGAGCATTTGCTGCAATTGCTCCTAATCGTATTTCCCGTGGAGGGCTCGGGTTCGGCCTCCTCCGGGGTTGATTGGAGGTCTCCGAGAAGCTCTGGCCCCAATCCAGTGGGAGTTCTTTTTTCCTCTTGGGAAGTTGAGATGTCTTCCAGCAAATCGAACATCTCATCTGCGTTTTGGGGGGTTCTCATTTCTTCTTGGGGGGGCTGGAATGGTGATGTTTCTCCTCTACTCCACATCTGTGCCTGCATTTGCGGAGAAGGAGGCTGTGGAGGTTCTTCCTCTTCCTGGTCATTTGGAACATCTGAGAATTCTGACATCCTGCGGCTCACCGCTGAGTTGTACAAGAATACAGCAGCTCCTGAGACGATTGTTAGGAGGACTGCTGCAATGACTGCTATCGCTTGCCATGTTAGGCCATTGCTGGATTCGCTCTCCCCGACGATTACCAGGATTTCCGCATACGACGTCAGACCGGCATCGTTCTCGATTCTGCATACCACATTGGTTGGCCCCTCAGTGTTGAATTCATGGATGAAAAGAGGACCGCTGAACTGAATCTCGTTGTCTGTACCCTGCCCTATTGTCCATATGTAGTCCAGACTCTCGGATTGGTTATCCTGTGCGAATATCTGCAGAATTGTAGGGTCGCCGTATTCCACTTCGATCTGAGTTTCGTACTGTGATATCTCGGGTGCTGTGACATCAATGAAATTCACATTGGCATCTTGCTGCGTGGCCAGTCCAGACCTGTCTCGGACTACTAGTGAGATCAAGTGAGAGCCGGGCGAGTATTCCTCCGAGACCTGGAAGACTAGTGTCGAATATTGATCGGTGATAGAGTAGTTTGAGAGTATTATCTGCCCATCCATCATCCAATCTAGGCTCTCCACTCCCCAGTTGTCAGTGAACGAAGCACTGATCGAAACCTGTTCTCCGAATCCCTTAGTGATCTCTCCCGTCACCCCTAGGGTGACCGAGGGGGCAGACATGTCGGCCACTCTCACGGACCTGGAAACACTAGCGGTCCTGGAGTCGACTGATGTTGCAGAAAGCCGTACGGTGTAGTTTCCAGGCTCTCCCCAGAGGTGCTCTAGAGACGTACCGATCCCATCGCTGACTCCGTCTCCATCGATGTCCCACGAGAAGCCAGATTCTGGTATCTGGCTGGATTCGTTTGGAGTTGTTGATGCAGAGAGGTTCACTATTGCACCAACATCAACCGAGTCGAGGTTCGACTGGCTGGAGATGGATGGTGCGAGTACGGGAGTTAGGGTTACTGTGACAGTTACTGCAACGTTGGAAGTGCCCGCACCACCTCCTCCGGGGCCCTGACGGTTGTCCACGACAATGTACAGATTCTGACCCTCGATATCGCTCGCCTCCCATGGGAGGTACCTCTCATCGGAGACCAATAGCATATCAGCCGAGGTAATCCTGAGAGATGAGGACCAGTTAGTGGCTGGAGAGTAGTAAGAGAAGGCGCTCTCAGACATCACGAAGATGTCGGGTTCACCGGCCATGGTCCTTGCATGGATCTCCACGAACGTCCCATCGTCTACTGAGAATGGACCGTGGACAACGGAGTAGTCCCCGGGGTCGACCCTATGGATTGAGTCAGCGAGAGTGAACTGCTCTGGCTGGATCACACCAGCGTCTAGTTCGATATCCACTGGTAGTCCACCCTGGTCACCTTCTCCAGAGTCCTGTGGATGGGCAAGGTTGTCCATCACTAGGTACCACCTTGTTGCCCCTCTGTCACTAGGGGTCTGCCAGTGCCACTCCCCATCCCCGCTGAATGACTCGAATACTGATTCTGACATCCATACCGAGTCTAGCCTGTAGGACTGCTCATTCTGGTAAACAGAAACGGTGTTTGATGGAAACAAGAGTATGTCAATTTCCTGGCTGGAGTATATTTCGAAGGCCAGGTTTGTACCGGGTTCGTGGATACCTAGGTCTACGCGGATGCATTCTTGATCCATTATTGTCCAGTTCTCTGGGAGAGAATCAAGATTGGAATTGGTGCATGAAATTACTCCCTTTGTCGAGGCGGCCTCGACAGAAACCACAGTGGTCAGAAGTGAGGCCATAACCAAGACACTGACCCAACGCATCGTATTCCGGTTCACCCTCCCCTTTTGAACGATATCGGAAGAAAGTTCAATGTTGAGTCTAGAGATTGCGAGGGATAGGGGTCTGTGGAAACCAACGCAATAGCACCACGTCTCCGACCGATCTAACCCATGTCCATGGGACAGCGACATGCGTGCGCCCTTCGACCAGTGCATCCGGTGGATCAGAGACGAAGATGTGTGTGCAAGACCAATTGTTCACATCGATAACCGTGTCATGAACCGTGCCGAGAAGACGGCCGTCCGGGATGATGACCGGTAATCCCCTGATTTCCGACGCGTGACGGTCCGCCATAGTGGGATGCCATTCATCATTCGGCATCAATCTGACGGACTGGCCGATTACTTTCCGCGGTTCTTGTTCGCCTTTAGGCTTGGGCGGAGCTTCTCTGCCCCCTTGCCCTTGTTCAGGAGCCCGCGTCCTCTCTTTCCGGCTCCTGTCTTGCCCCTGAATGCCCTTCCTTGGTGGCTCGAGCCGCTAGATACCCAGCCCAAATCCTTGTCAGACTTGATTGCGGGGTGCTCTGGGTCAATCATGATCACCTCGTAGAACTTGTTCTTGCCGTCTTCACCGACCCAGTAGGAGTTGAGGACCTCTAGATTCGGGTATCTCCTAGCAGACCTCTCCTCGGCAATCCTCTGAATCGACTTGCCCATTGTGATCTTCTTGATACCGGCCTTGGAGGGTTTCCTCTTCATGTGTATCTTGCCCTTCCTCAGACCGCCACGTCGAACTCTGGTTCGTACGACGACAACGCCCTGCTTTGCCTTGTAGCCTACTCTCCTAGCAGCATCGATCCTCGTAGGCTTGTCGATTCTGATGAAGACCGGTTCCTTCCTCCAACCGGCCATCCTGTCTATCCTGTACCTGGAAGGGATACTCTCCTTGGGCTTCTTCCATGCGACGCTTACGTGCTTGTGCAAACCCATAGTCAGACCTCTAGCGGCCCGCCGACCTAGAACTCATTTATGAGGCTGCTTGCACAATCGGGAAGCGGTGGACGACCGGTTTGAGGGTCATTAATCCTGAAAATCGGGCCTCTTAGGGGTGTGCATGAACCGGTTTTTTGGTCCGCGCTCCCGGACTTGAACCGGGGACCCCCTGATGGCTGCCTACAACCAATGTGTTTCCAGTCTACAGTCAGGTGCTCTAGCCAACTGAGCTAAGCGCGGCAGGGTCAGGGAGTGC